>LSQX01297364.1_pt4 | contig 74305 bp, 69 predicted proteins | sample 654561 | NCBI WGS metagenome assembly LSQX01 (sample SAMN04489861, study PRJNA283612) | anaerobic digester metagenome | isolation source: 4 biogas reactors fed with cattle manure at either 37C or 55C with and... | place: Denmark: Kongens Lyngby | collected 2014
TAGGGAATTTCACCCATCCCCGAAGAAAGTATTTCTTATTATTTTTGTTAATTTATATTATCATCTTCACTATAAATGGTCAAGCGGGTTGGCCTCACGCAATGTATTGATGGCCTGGCTCATATCCCGAGCTCCAAATATATAGGATCCTGATACCAGGACATTACATCCGGCTTCTATTACCTGAGCTGCGGTAATATCATTAATACCTCCATCCACCTGCAAGTAAGCCCTGGAATTACAGCTGTCCAACATGGCCCTAACCTGCTTTATCTTTTCAATCACTTTGGGTATAAATTGCTGTCCCCCAAAACCTGGATTTACGCTCATCAGCAGTATCAAATCAACCTCTTCCAGTATATTTTCCAGCACGTTGACCGGAGTATGTGGATTAATGGCTACTCCAGCCTTTACTCCCTGCTCCTTGATCATGCTAATAACTCGATGCAGATGGTGGCAGGCCTCAGCATGAACTGCGATCAGCTCTGCTCCGGCTCTGGCGAAGTCTGGTATTAAGCCTTCCGGTCTTTCGATCATTAAATGTACATCGAAAAAAAGGTTGGTATACTTTCTGATGGCGGCTACCACAGGCGGCCCTAGGGTTAAATTGGGTACAAACTGACCATCCATTACATCTATATGAAGCCAATCCGCTCCTGCCCTTTCTACTTTTTGAATGTCCTCTTTTAAACAGGCAAAATCAGCAGACAATATGGATGGGGCTATTAAAATCATTTATAACTCCTCTCAAGGCTAATTACTTCTTCCAGCATGGCAATATAATTATTATATCTAGATAGTGGTATATTCCCAGCTTCCAGAGCCTGCTTGACTCCGCAAAGCCTCTCCTTGTAATGTATACAATCCCTGAACTCACATAACTCGGTATAAGATTGAAAATCAGGAAAATATGAGGCCAGTTTTTTTCTGCTAATCTTAGGCATATCAATAACACTGAACCCAGGAGTATCAGCAATTAAACCACCGGTAGGCAAGGGAAACAATTGCACATGCCGGGTGGTATGCTTACCTCTTCCGATTTTTGAGCTTACTTCCTGGGTTCTCAATTCAAGTCCTTCTCCCAAGGTATTTAATAAAGTGGATTTTCCGCTTCCCGAGGGACCAGCCATTACTGCTACCTGACCCGCTACTGCTTCTCTTATTTCCTCAATACCACAGCCGGTTTTGCCCGATGATAGCAAAAAATTAAACCCGGCAGCGGGATAATATTCTTTAATTAAACTAGCGGCTTGGCTTTCCGGTAGGTCACACTTGTTTAATATGACTATGGGCTGCAAACCATTGTAATAACCTAAAAAGAGCAATCGATCCAAAAGCATGAGGCTGGGTGCGGGCCGATCCTGGGACAGGACAATCAACACCATGGTAACATTGGCTATCGAGGGGCGGAGAATTTGGTTGTCTCGTGGGAGCACCTGTTCTATAATCCCCCTATTATCGCCTAACACCGTTATGATAACTCGGTCACCGGTTAATACCTTTTGTTTTAATTTTCCCCTTAATTTGCTCTCGTATATAATGCCTTCATCATCCTGAACATAGTAGAAACCTGCAATTTTTTTTATTATAACGCTGTTCAACTGATGGGCAGTCATATCTTTCCTCCCGCTATAGATCAATAGTTTCAAATTCCTGGCCATTTAGCCTTACTACTACGCTTCCCGCCCCGAAATAATTAACCGCCACATTAAAGGTGTCTCCAGCCTCATGATATTCGTTATATACCTCACGCTGACCTTGATCATCATCAACCGTTACCTGAACATTGTAATATTCCTCTTCTTCCGGTAGAACCAATTGAATCACCTTGGTTTTGGCTACTGGCCCTGGCCCCTGGCTTACTGTGAGTTCAACCGTAGTCTCTTCGTCTACCAAGACTCCAGCCGCAGTGTCCTGTTTGATCACATAATTTTTATAGTATTCCTGGCTTTCCTCCCATTTAACATTTCCAGCGGGCAAGAGTTTTTGGGCCCTTAACTTTTCTCGAGCTGCTTCCAACTCCATACCCACCAGGTTCGGCATTTCTACCCGGTTCGGAGCCTTGCCCTTGCTAACCATCAGATTAATAGTGCCTCCCTTTTTTAAATCAGATCCTGAACTAGGATCCTGAGACATAATTATACCTGCGCCATAGCGTTGATCATGTTTTTCATCGATCAGCCCCACTTTAAAACCGGCATTATTTATGGCTAGCTTGGCATCGGACAGATTCTGTCCTATTAAACTGGGCACTGTTTCCAGTTCGGGACCATTGCTGACCGTTACTTCTACCTTTGCTTTCTTCTTGACTTTGAATCCTTCAACCGGCTTCTGACTTATTATATGATCTTTTTGTACTTCATCATCATAGTTTCGGGCTTTAATACTCATAGTCAAGTTATTGTCCAGCAGGTTCTTATTGGCATCTTCCAGAGTCATTCCAACTATATTGGGAACCGGTATTTCCTCTCCAAAATATGAAGAGGTAAAGATATAAGCCAAGCCGGACAGAAGACCCATTATTGCCACAACTATTAAGATAATTCCAAAAGGACTAAGCTTTCGCTTCTTTGCCAATTCATCACCTTCCCCCTCCTGATCCATAAAACCCTGGTTAACCAAGGCTTCCCCATTGCTCCGAGCATGCATGTTATCCTGAACCATAAGCAGGTCTTCCCTCATCTCCCAGGCTGATTGATAGCGGTGGGCGGGGAACTTTTCCATAGCTTTAAGTATTATTTTCTCCAACGGCAGAGGTATTACAGAATTGATTAAACGAGGAGATGGGGGGTCATCATGAATATGTTTGAGGGCTACGGTAATCATACTTTCAGCATCGAAAGGAGGTTTTCCTGTAAGCATCTCGTATAAAACACAACCCAGAGAATAGATATCAGTAGCGGGGCTTACCGCATCTCCTTTGGCTTGTTCGGGAGATATGTAATGAACTGTCCCCTCAATATCGCCGCCAAAGGTTATGGTTTTCTTGTTAACCGCCTGGGCAATACCGAAATCCGCTACTTTTATTGTTCCCTCAGCCGTAATTAATATATTATGGGGTTTGATATCCCGGTGAATAATGCCTCGCTCATGCGCGTGGTGAATTCCCTGGCAAATCATCTGGGCAATATCAACCGCTTTTTTAACTGATAAAGGTGCCTGCTCGCTTATTATTGCCTGCAAGGTCTGTCCCTCTATGTATTCCATCACTATGTAGTGGATGTCATTTTCCTGTCCCACATCAAATATGTTAACGATATTGGAATGAGACAAGCGGGCAGCTGCCAGGGCTTCAGTCTTGAACTTCTGCACAAAGCCCTTATCCCGAGAGAACTCTTCCTTAAGTATTTTTACCGCTACCATGCGATCCAGTAATTCGCAATGAGCCAGATAGACATCGGCCATACCGCCGGTGCCTATTTTTTTCCTTAATTCGTATCTTCCACCTAATACAGTGCCTACCAAAGCTTTAACCTCCCATTACACTCGTATCAGTATTAGCGTTATATTATCATAACCACCATTTTTTAGAGCACTATCAAGCATTTTTTGGGCTGCTCCCTCCAGATCAGTCCCATATTCACCTAGGATGGTAAAAATATCGCTTTCCTCCAACATATCCGATAAACCATCGGTACATAGGAGAATAATATCTCCAGGATCCAGAGGTTCTATAAAATTGTCAATTACTACTTTGGTCTCAATGCCCAATGCTCGAGTGAGTATATGATTATAAGCATTATCGCTGGATCCCTCAAGCAAGCCGTCCCTTATCATCTGCTGGGCCAGAGTGTGATCCCGGGTTAGTTGCTTAATTCCCTGCTGGTTGATACGATATAGCCTGCTATCCCCAACATGCGCAATTATCAATTCCCGCTCATTAATCAGGGCTGCAGTCAGGGTAGTTCCCATCTCAAATAATTCTGGGTCTTTCTGGCTCCAGTCCTGGATAAGTTGATTAGCCTCCATAACGCTCTGGTTAAGCCATTTAAGTGCATTTTGGGAATCATAGCTGTCAAGAGATTGCTGTATGGCTTGTATAGCCAAGTTGGCAGCCACATCTCCGCCTTTGTGTCCTCCCATCCCATCACAGACCAAATAGAGACCAATATCTCTCTCCATCAAGAAAGTATCCTGGTTAGATTCTCTTACCAGACCAATATTACTTATTCCAGTGGCATGCATACTCAATTACTCCCTAAAAAATATGGTATAAAGCCGACTAATTCCTGTAGATATTACTATAACCGGCCCTTAGCTGTCCGCAGGCGGCCATAATATCAGAACCTTTTTCTTCCCTTAAGGTAACATTTAATCCACCCTCGGCCAACCAGCCAAAAAACTGCTGTATTTTAGGCCAGGAGGGTTTAGTATAACCCAGACCGGCAACCTCATTGTATGGAATTAAGTTGACATTGGCCAGGAGGGGTTTTAGCAATCTAATCATATTCTGTGCATCCTGCTTGCTTATATTGACCTCATCCATTAATACATACTCAAAGGTTACTCTGCGATTAGTTACAGATATATAATACTCTATTGCCTCTATTAATGCACTCAGAGGATATTTTCGGTTTAATGGCACCAAATGATTTCTAAGGATATCATCACAGGCATGCAGTGATACGGCCAAGGTTAACTGCATGCCCTCATTGGCCAGGCGTTTAATTCCCTTAACCTCACCAGCAGTAGATACTGTTATATGTCGCTGGCCAATGCCTAATGCTTTGGGATGATTAAGCATATAAATAGATTTAATCATCTCATCATAATTTAATAAAGGTTCTCCCATACCCATATAAACTACATTACTAATAATATTTTCTTCGTTGCTTTTTAGTTTCCTCTTTAATTCTCTCCTTGAACCCAATATCTGACCTATTATTTCATAATAATCCAGATTCCTTTGAAAACCTGATTGCCCAGTGGCACAAAAACTACAGCCAACGGGGCAACCCACCTGAGTGGATACACAAATTGTATAGCGGCTATCTTTACCTGAACCCTGGGGAATGAGAACACTTTCTATCCTTTTTTTATCCCTCAATTCCAACAGGTATTTACGGGTTCCATCATTGGATACCCGCTGCTTTAATACCCGGGGAATAGAAATCTGGGCTATTGCGTCCAATTTCTTTCGCAATTCTCTGGGCAAATCACTCATATCATAAAATGAATTAACCTCTTTGGTGTAAATCCATTTAAAAATCTGCCGGGCCCGAAAAGCTGCTTGCCCTATTGAGATCATATAGTTTTCTAGTTCTTCCAGATCTTTGCCCAACAATTCATCTTTGTTTGACGCCATATTTATTTAATTTTTCCTCCTCATTAAGGCATAAAACATGCCATCGGTATAATATTTACCGGGCAGCAAGGTTAATAAACCCTGGGCGGCCTGCTCCCGATCCTCAGCATCCAAACCCCAAAAGGACAAGGAATCTGCAAAACCTTCCAAGACAACCTTTCCTTCTTCCAAAAGTGATAATATCTGTTCTTGGTTTTCCGGCGGGTTAATGGTACAGGTAGAGTATAGAAGCAAGCCCTCTGGCTCCAATAAATCTACTGCTTTTCTGAGCAAACCGGACTGTAATCCAAAGAGTTGCCCCATATCTTTTAGGTCCTTTCTAAACCTGGCATCAGCACGCCGGTTTAATACTCCCAAACCGGAACAGGGGGCATCCAGTAATATACGCCTAGCCAGGGGCAGGTCCGGCTCCAATTCCAATACACTTTGGAGCCGGGGCTGGACTATTGTGATCCCCATTCGACGGCAGTTATGCTGGAGCATGTCTATCTTGGGGCCAAAAATGTCATAAGCCCAGATATTTCCTTCATTTTTCATATATTCTGCCAGGTGAGTGGTTTTGCCACCTACTCCGGCACATAGGTCATAGACCCTTTCACCGGACTGGGGATTAAGTATTGGAGCGGCCAACATGGAAGCATCATTCTGTACATAGAATCTGCCTTGTTGATAGCTGGACAAGTTGGCAATGGAATTGTTTAACCGGGTAACATTAACTCCCCAGGGGGTGTTGATTGAGGGAGAACACACGGTCTCTTCGGCTTCCAGAGCTCTTATCAATTCCCCCCGAGACCCCAGGAGTTCATTATTCCTAAATACCAGCGGAGCCGGTCTATTATTATACTTTAGTATATTTTCTACCTGGCTGGCACCGTAAAGATCAAGAAATAACTCTACTATCCACTCGGGATGGGAATAGTAGGTTGCCAGGTATTCGATGGGGTCTTCCGGCCATTCGATTTCTTTTTTTTTGCGAATGATACTGCGCAGAACACCGTTGACTACTCGGACCAAAACCTCCTGCCTGCTTTTTAAGCGAGTTAATTGAACAGCCTCGTTGACACAGGCATAGTCTGCCACCTTGTCCATCATCAGCAGTTGATAAACTGCCATGCGCAGAATGTTTCGAACCCAGGGATGCTGTTTCCCCACCTCTTGTTTTAAAAAAAGATTAAGCACCCAATCCAGGCGCTTGGTCATTCTTATACTACCGTTTACTATTTCACTTACCTTACGTTTTTCTGATATGCTCAAATCAGAAGCCGACAAGGCCTTATCTAATGCTAAGTTGGCATAGGCCCCCTTTTCGTTGACATCGTAAATGAGCTTCAGGGCTATCTCCCTGACCGGACTTACTCCGGCATTCGAAGGTTTAACCAATAATTTCACCCTGCCTTTTAATCTTCACCACCGCCGGTGAATATCAATAGATAATAAAGCAAATTGGAAACTGCTGACAGAGTAGCAGCCAAATAGGTTAAGGCTGCCGCCGAAAGGACGCTTTTTACTCCTGGCAGCTCAGCACCGCTCACCAGTCCGTTTTCACTGAGCAAGGCTACTGCCCGGCGAGATGCGTTAATCTCCACTGGCAGAGTTACCAGGTGGAAAAGTACTACCACGGAAAATAATATAATTCCCAACATAACCAGTCCCAGGTTCTGCATAAAGAATCCGACAAGTAAAATGGGGAATGAAGCGGAGGAAGAAAAATTGGTTACCGGCACCAATTTATGTCTCAGCTCCAGTAAGCCATAACGATCCCGGTGTTGCAATGCGTGGCCTACCTCATGGGCAGCAACGCCCAGAGCAGATATGGAATTACTGCCATACACAGTTTCAGATAGCCTAACTGTTTTCGATTGAGGATCATAATGATCCGAAAGGCTGCCCGCCACCTGTTCTATCTTAATATTTAGACTGCTTCTTCTGGCTATGGTATTGGCAACATCTGCCCCGGTAACCCCCCGGGAAGAGCGTACTTGTGAATATTTTTTGAAGGTATTGCTTACTTTATACTGAGCATAGATGGATAATAACAGAGCTGGCATTATGAATATCAAATATCCCATATAATCAACCTCCTTGTATTATAGTTCGAAAAGCCTGGTCTACCTGCTCCAAACACACATTGGTATTAAAACAGGGTCCATTAGGTCTGGAATTAAGTACTCCCACTACCGGCAATCCCCCGGTATCATGTATACCAGAGGCCAGATCCCTTTCACATGCCACGGCAATAACTGCTAGGGGCCGCACCTCTTCAATCCATTTTCTGGCCAAGGTACCTCCTGTGGCCACTTTTAATACTGCATTATACTTGTCAGCCAATTCTCTTAACTGACCAATAGGACATTTTCCACAATTTTTACAATTGTTAATGTCGATAGTAATCTTAAAAGGACAATCACTGTTCTGCAGGCAGTGGGGCAGCAACATTAGTATCTTCTCTCCGGGCAGTATTCTCTTTGATGCTACTATATAATTATTTACGGAAATAAATGACTTCAATATTTTTTCTTTCTCCACCCCCAACAAACGACCGATAAACAAAGTAATAGGAAACAACAGTTCATTGGCCCACAGAGTTAATTTCTCCAGGGAGGGTATGGATCTGGACTTTATTATCATTATCACAATAGCCAGAATACCAATACCCAGGATCAAGAATACTATCGCCAGCAGCACTGCCACTGTTATTAACATGATCTGACTAATTATTATATCTCGATTGACTATAACGTAGCATATCATAAAAGCTAGGGACATTTCCAGTAGCAGGCTAGCTGCCAGCAGACCGATGTAAATGCGTTTTTTAGTCTCCAAGCTCCTTAACCTCCTTATTGGCCCAGTACTTTACCTTCTAATTCTCGATAACCCCTTAAAAAATCCACTGCCTTGGTGCGCTTTTTACCTTCTTTCTGAACCTCCAATATCTCCAGCCCTTGCTCCCCGGTCCGGACTACAAAGCCTTCCTTGCTTAAAGCGACTACCTGCCCAGATACTCCTGGCCAACTTTTATCTATTAAGCGGGCTGCAAAAACCTTGATTTTAATTCCATCTAAAAGGGTATAAGCGCCCGGGACCGGGCTTAAAGCCCGAATTTGATTGAATATTTCCTTAGCTGAACGATTCCAATCAATCCATTCATCCTCCCGCTTTAGCATATGGGCATAAGTAGCTTGGCTCTCATCCTGTTTGCTTCTACTTACTGCTCCATTTTCCATAGCTTTAATAACCTCTAGCAGTAATACGGCTCCTTTATGAGCTAGTAATTCCTCTAGAGCTCCGCCATCCATATCTTTACTAATATCTACGGATTCCTGGGCTATTATATCCCCGGTATCCAGACCCTGTTCCATATACATTATGGTAACCCCGGTACTCTCTTCCCCCTCCATAATGGCGCGATGTATGGGAGCTGCCCCCCGGTACCGGGGTAAGATGGAAGCATGAACATTAATACAACCATAAGGGGGATACTCAAGTAATGCCACAGGTATGATCTGTCCATAAGAGGCCACTACGATTATTTCTGGATCCCATTGCCGTATTTGATCCAAGGCTTGGCTGGACTTAATATTATCGGTCTGGTATACTTCCAGTCCCAATTCCACAGCCTTGGCTTTAACTGGGGTAGGACTGATTTTCTTTCCTCTTCCTCTGGCTTTGTCAGGCTGGCTTACTACCCCCATTATCTGATATCCCCCTTGCAGCAAAATCAATAAAGAAGGAACTGCAAAGTCAGAGCTTCCCATAAAGACTACTTTCATTGCTTAAGCCTCCGTTTTAAATGGGTTCATGATGAGTCTCGATAGCCTTATCTATAAAAAGTATTCCATCCAGGTGGTCTATTTCATGCTGAAAAGCCCGAGCCAAAAGACCGCTGCCTTCCAGGATCTGCTCTTCTCCCAGTCGATTCAACGCCCTTACTGTAACCTTATCTGCCCGTTTCACCAAGCCTACTGTACCCGGTACACTTAAACAGCCTTCATTGCCTACCTGCTCACCCTGGGCTTCAATTATCTCCGGATTAATCAATTCCATATAATTGTCTCCAGTATCAATGACTACCAGTCGTTTGGAAATACCAATCTGCGGAGCCGCCAATCCCACTCCATTTTCGGCATAAAGAGTGTCTTTCATATTATCCAGCACCCGGAATACACCATCATTGATTTTACCCACCGCTTTGGCTTTAACGCGCAAAACCTGATCGGGCGTAGTTATAACCTGGTACACTGCCATCTTTATCTTCGCCTCCTTAAAGCATATTTAAAGGATTTATATCAATGGCCAATCTACAGCCTTTCCTCTTACCTTGATACAATAATCTTTCACCTATACTTTTTAATAATAACATATTATCGCATTTTATAATTATCTGCTGTCTATAACGATTCCTTAGCTTGAACAGAGGACATGGAGCCGGCCCCAGAATATCTATATCCTCCTCCCGGGCATCAATTAAGTCACATAACTGCCGCTGGATGTTCCGGGCTGCCTGATCGGCTGCGGTTTCATCCCGGCTGCTTAATACCAACCTCATAATATTAGTAAATGGAGGATAGTTAAGCAATTTACGATGCTCTATTTCCGACTTATAAAAAGCTTCATAATCGTGGGCTACCGCCCAGCCAATAATAGGATGATCCGGGTTATAGGTCTGAATAACTACTTCCCCCGGCAATTCTCCTCGGCCCGCCCTACCTGCAGCCTGCACTATTAATTGAAATGCCCGTTCCCCTGCCCGATAGTCTGGCAAGTTTAGCATGGCATCCACATTTAGAATAGCCATAAGTGAAACAGCTGGAAAATCGAGTCCTTTGGCTACCATTTGAGTGCCGATGAGAATATCAATAGCCCGGGTCTTCATGCCCCGTAATACTTGTTCCTGGACTCCAACAGCTTTACTGCTGTCCAGATCCAGGCGGGCTATTTTGGCCTGTGGAAATAGCTGCTTAATTTCTTCCTCTACTTTTTGTGTCCCATAGCCAGCCCAATCCAAAAAGGTGCTTCCGCAGGCCCGGCAAGCACTTAACTTGGGCTCCTGGTAACTACAGTAATGACAAATACTTAACTGCCTATCCTGGTGATAGTTCAAGCTTACCGAACAGAATGGACAGGTGACTACTGCCCCGCATTGCCTGCAGATGCTAATAGGGGAATAGCCGCGTCGATTTAGAAATAGAATACACTGGCTATTATTATCCAAGGCGCTTCGTATTTTTTGCGCCAGCAAATCTCCTATAACCTTGGAACTTATATTTTTACGTTGATCATCAATATGAACCAACGGGCTATGTTGTTGGACTATGCGCTCCTTGATCTCTAGTAGTGCTATTTCCCCCCGTACCGCTCTATAATAAGTATCCAGGGATGGAGTGGCGCTGCCATACACAACCACCGCCTGATTAAATTTAGCCCTTTGGCGGGCTACTTCGGCGGCATGATATTTGGGATTGTCTTCCTGCTTATATGTGTTTTCGTGTTCTTCATCAATTATTATTAACCCTGGATGGAGCAGCGGTGCAAATACGGCCGATCTAGTCCCCAGCACCAAACAGCTTTCTCCATCCCGGATCCGTTTCCAGGATTCATAACGTTCCATCCCGGCCATATTGCTATGCAATACTGCTGTGTTAGGAAAACGCCGGATAAACTGATCCATTATATGTCGGGTCAGGGCAATTTCCGGCACCAATACCAGTGCGCTTCTGCCGCTGTCCAAACAAGTCTGTATAGCCTGCAGATATACTTCCGTTTTGCCACTGGCAGTCACCCCATGTAAAAGAAATTCTTTATATTTATGGGACCTAATTGCCTCTTGAATTGCTTCTACCGCCAGCTTTTGTTCCCGGTTTAGGCTAAGAGCTAGGGTTTCTGCCCCAACCTCCTTGTGAGCCATGCTAATATACCCTTTGTTTAATAAGGACTTTATACTGCTGGCGGCAAATCGGCGATGTGCTTCACTCATCTCCATGGGGCCGGAGTTTAGTAACTGCAGGAACTCCGCCTGCCGGGGTGACTTTTTTTTTATCTTTTCCAGGTCCAGCTCTTGTTCATGGTCTAGAGCTAATCGATATACCATGGCCTTTATATCTGGTCTATTCTTAATGGAGTACTTACCCACCACTTCAATCCAGGAGCTTTCAGCCATAAAGTGCAAGGTTTTTTCATCAGTATAGCCTAAGGCTTCGGATAGGCTCAGGGCTCTATCCCCGTATAATACCTCCACTATTGCCTCCATATTTTGGAATTGCCACTTAGAATGGAGGATCTTACTAATCATATCCTCCCTACTGAGTAGAGGAACCACCCATTGGCCTCGTTTACGATGTAAAATCGGTGGTATCATGCTTTTCAACGCAGTTGATAGGGGGCAAAGGTAATTATCCGCCATCCACCGAGCTAAGTCATATAATTCCTGATCGAATATTGGACTTAGATCCAGTACTTTAATAATCGGTTTAATGGATAATTCTGTTTCACTCCACCTGAGCTGACTAATGATAAATCCTTCTATATTGCGGTTACCCAATTCAACCGTAACCCGCCGACCAAATTCAGCCTGTTCCAGCAGGTGATCGGGTACCGCATAGTGGTAAATTGCGGAACTTTCCTGCAAGGGCAAGTCAACCAGTATTTCCACCCATTTCATAGGTTAACCTCCATCGGTGCCAGGCAACAACTTATCAACCGCCATGCACAACCTATTATAAAAATTTAGCTATGCCCGACGGGCGGTCAAAGACCGCCCCTACATATGCCTGTATGAGATCCATATTAACGGTGTTGGTCTGTAGGGGCGACCTGTGGTCGCCCGCATGATTACCAATTTTCCGGCAGATAATTCATTTTCTTGTGAACTTATCGGTGTTAAGCACCAGCATAAGCAAACCGCAGATGAACAGTTGCCCACTTGTTTAAAGAGAGCCCTGTTGCATCTGCGCACAATCGACTTCAGGTCGAATAATTATAGCCCCGCCTGTTCCCTCAGTTGTCCAGCCAGGTCAGTTTTTTCCCAGGTAAATTCCTCTTCATTTCTTCCAAAGTGACCATAAGCTGCAGTTTTCTTGTATATGGGCCGGCGTAGCTTCAGATCTCTTATAATAGCAGCTGGACGCAAATCAAAGTTGGCCCGGACCAGAGCAATAATCTGGTCTTCAGGCAATTTACCGGTACCAAAGGTATCAATCATAATAGAAACTGGATTGGCAATACCAATAGCATAAGCCAGTTGTATTTCACAGCGATCAGCTATTCCTGCAGCTACGATGTTTTTGGCTACATAGCGAGCAGCATAGGCAGCGGAACGATCCACCTTGGTGGGATCCTTGCCGGAAAATGCTCCTCCCCCGTGGCGTGCCATTCCTCCATATGTATCAACAATGATCTTTCTGCCGGTTAGGCCCGAATCTCCCTGAGGACCTCCAATAACAAAACGTCCGGTGGGATTAACAAAGTATTTAGTATTATCATCCAACATACCCCCTGGTATGACTACCTTAATCACCTGTTCGATAATATCATTAAATATGGTCTCATTGTCTACCTCGGGACCATGCTGAGTAGAGACTACAATGGTATCAATCCTTACCGGCCGATGATCCTCATACTCTACCGTAACCTGAGTTTTGCCATCTGGACGCAAATAAGGCAAAACACCCTCCTTGCGAACCTGAGTCAACCTGTGAGCCAATTTATGTGCCAGGTAAATAGGCATAGGCATAAAATCCTCGGTCTCGTTGGTGGCATATCCAAACATCATTCCCTGGTCGCCAGCTCCAATGGCTTCAATGTGACTATCATCCATCTCCCCCCGCTTGGCCTCCAGCGACTTGTTAACTCCTAAGGCAATATCTGGAGACTGTTCATCCAAAGAAGTGAGCACTGCACAAGTGTCGCAATCAAAACCATACTTGGCCCGGGTATATCCTATTTCGCATACCGTATCCCGAATCAGTTTAGGTATATCAACATAACAACTGGTTGTTATCTCCCCGGCCACAAATACTAGCCCGGTGGTAACCAGAGTTTCTGCCGCTACTCGACCATAAGGATCCTGTTCGAGTATGGCATCCAGTATAGCATCAGATATCTGATCTGCCATTTTGTCAGGGTGGCCTTCGGTCACAGACTCAGACGTAAATAAAAATCTGGCCAATTGATCATCTCCTTGTATTGGTATTTAGCTTAATAGATTAACAACACTATCGATAATGGAAGCTGCCACCTCTTTTTTACTCATCAGGGGCAAAGAACGGGTTTCACCATTACGTTCAATAATGGTAACAATGTTAGTATCAGCAGCGAATCCTGCTCCCTCCATGGTTACATCATTAGCAACGATGAAATCCAGGTTCTTACTTTCCAGCTTCTTCTTAGCGTTGTCTATAAGATCTTGAGTTTCAGCTGCAAATCCTACCATAACTTGGCCAGGTTTTTTAGCTTGTCCTAAAGTTTTAAGAATATCCGGAGTGCTTACCAGTTCCAGAGTCAAAGACCCTGATTTATTTTCCATTTTCTTAATTTTTTGATTTGCTGCCCGGGAAGCCTTAAAGTCTCCCACCGCAGCCGCACCGATGATAATGTCACACATAGGCTGGTACTTTAACATAATGTCACACATCTCTTGAGCTCCCCAGGCCTTGATATAGTCTACTCCCAAGGGCGGGGTCAAATCAGATTTGCCGCTGACCAGAATAACCTGAGCCCCACGGCATACCGCTTCTTCGGCAATCATATAGCCCATTTTGCCGGTGCTTCTATTGGCAATAAACCTTACCGGATCAATATCTTCACAGGTTGTACCAGCATTAACCATAAGTCGTTTGCCTTTCAAATCCTGTTTGGGATTGAGCATTCTAATAATTTTTTGATATATAATATCTATCTCGGGTAAACGCCCTGGACCAATGCTCCCGCAGGCCAATACCCCACTGGCGGGATCCAGAATCTCGTACCCATACAGACTCAACTTCTTCAAATTATCCTGGACCACCAGGTTTTGATACATGTTACTGTTCATGGCTGGTGCTATAAGTACCGGGGCCGTATTGGCCAATGCCACAGTTGATACTAAGTCATCTGCTATCCCATGTGTCATTTTGGCTATCATATTGGCTGTAGCCGGCGCAATTACTAATAAATCCAACTCTTCAGCAATACCTATATGCTGAACTGGCCACTCCTGGGAATCCTGCCATAAATCTGTAATTACCTCTCGATTGGACAAAGTTTTAAAGGTTAAAGGAGTAATAAACCTGGTAGCACTTTCAGTCATCATCACTATGACTTCTATATCATCTTTTCTTAAGCGGCTAACCAGATCCGCCATCTTGTAAGCAGCTATACCTCCCGTAATACCTATGCCAACTGTCTTAGACATTTCTATCCTCCTCAATGGCGTGTAAAAACTAGTTGATTTTCACCTTTCCACCTAGTATATCCTCCAGAGCTTCAGTAACCATTGTCGATAAACGATAATCTTCATCTTTATTTTTTTCAGATAAGCTGCGAGCTCTTTTAGCAACCGCTACTACCACTGCGTATTTGCTATCAGCTATTTTAATTAGTTCCCTGGTTGAAGGAGGTATCATCTATTAATCACCCCACAATAATATTATTTACACTACAGCGCTCCGCTTGAATTATGGAGCGAACTTTTTCCAAAGCTTCCTTGACATGATTATTTTCCACTACATAATTATAATATTTAATGTGAGCCATCTCAGCTTCACAGGTAGCCAGTCTGAGATCAATACTTTCCTGGGAGTCTTCACCCCGGCTACATAATCGTCGTGCCAGTTCATCCAGATCCGGTGGCGCCAGGAAAATAAATACCGCATCAGACATTTTATTTTTTACCTGCATAGCACCCTGAATATCAATTTCCAGCAACACATCACAGCCCTTTTGTAAATGATCCAATACATAGTCTCGAGGAGTTCCATACCAATTAGAATACACTTGAGCCCATTCCAGGAGTTGATCTTTACTGATCATTTCCTGGAACTCTTTTAAGTCCACAAAAAAGTAATCCTTGCTCTGAACCTCATTGCTCCTAGGTTTTCTGGTAGTAGCAGATATGGACAAACAGATGTCGTCCATGGTTTCGAGCAAAGCTTCTTTAACTGTTCCTTTGCCAACCCCGGAAGGTCCAGATAATACAAAAAGTATCCCTTTTCTTTTAATCAACTTATACACATCCTGCTAGCTGCTAGTAAAATTATGCTTCGTCGTTGCTGCTATCTTTTGAAGTAAGACGGTTAGCCACTGTCTCCGGTTGAACTGCTGAAAGAATTACGTGAGAACTGTCGGTGATAATCACTGCTCGGGTTCGACGTCCATAGGTGGCATCGATTAAGATTCCTTTTTCCCTAGCTTCCTGAATAATACGTTTGATCGGAGCAGACTCTGGGCTTACAATAGCTACGATGCGATTTGCGGCTACAATATTACCAAAACCAATATTAACTAACTTTATATCCATAATAATCCGGTATTACCGGCCCACCTCCACTATTCTATATTCTGTAGTTGTTCTCTTATTTTTTCAATTTCAGCTTTAACATCCACCACGATTTGACTCATTTTAAGATCATTGGATTTTGATGATATGGTGTTTATTTCCCTGAACATCTCCTGAACCAGGAAATCACACTTGCGTCCCACTGCATCCTCCAGTGCCAGCAGTTCTTTTAAATGTTCTACATGACTTTTTAAGCGTACAATTTCCTCAGTTATGCTGGTTTTATCAGAGAATATGGCCACTTCCTGCAACAGTCGGTTCTCATCCAGCAATTCCGGGTCCATAAGTTCCAAAATACGTGCCTGCAACTTGTTGCGATACTCCGCTTCCACCCCAGGCGACCTCTGTTCCAGTTCACTAACCTGGGATAATATCAGATCATTACGAGCCAGTATATCCTGGGTTAGATTAAAACCTTCTTTTTCCCTCATTTCCAGGACCCCGTCCACAGCTGCTTTAACTGCTCTTTGCATGATGCTCCAGACCAGGTCCAGGTCTTCCTCTTCGTCATGCAAATTGAATACTTCAGGAAGCCTAAAAACGTCAATAGCTCTTATTTCCTTAGAAATATTTAGATTTTCAGCTATTTCTTTCAAATAGTTATAATACGCTAATGCCAATCCTTTGTCAACCTTAAGAGTGCGATGAGAATCATCGGTTTTATCGACATTAATGTTTATTTCCAAACGTCCTCTTTGTATGCATCCTTTAATATCTTCTTTTATTTTTTCCTCCAGGATATTATATCTGCGGGGCATGCGGATGTGAGGATCTAAAAAACGATGGTTTACTCCTCTTATCTCACAGCTAATCTGATAACCCTCGGCATTTACCTGGCTGCGTCCAAAACCGGTCATACTCCTTACCATAAGCCACTACCTTTCTTCGATATATTCTATAACAGATATGATAATTTTGCTGTCTTTGGGATATCTGTATTTAATACGCTAAGGGTTGTGCATTAGCAATTCATCAAATCATATTGTGTAAAATACCGGCCACATCACTATATATTGTGGGTTGAGCTATATTGATGGTCCTTTTTGTATTATGCAAAATTATCAGCTAAGACCTTTACAAGTATATACTAGCATAATATTATCCCAAATACCCATAGCAGCAATGATAAAGCCCTCGTTTTTCTGTCTTACTCCCTTTATGTATGGTATAAGAACCATCAGAAGCCATGGAATTAGGACACCAACCTTCCCATTTTACTGCCTTCTATATGGTAGTAGAACTCTCTCTGAATGGCGGGCAGAATCGAAAGTGATGGATCTGGAATACCATATATTTCCACAATAGTTTTGTTCCCGCTAGTATTAGTATAACCGTCCACTGCCATATTTCCAGCCCCACGGTATTAAATATCTGCTGTAAAGCCGGCAGATAAAGCACTGCTAGATGCATAAAAACAGAGCAAGCTACAGCATACAGTAGAAACGGATTGCTGAATATACCTAAGTCAAAAGGCGAATATCGCTCAGAACGGCACTCGAATACATAAAACAGCTGGGCCAATACCAGAGTAGTAAAAGCCATAGTCCGAGCGACATCGATTTCAGGAAGGTTATGCCATCGACAATAAACTAGGCCCAGGGTAAAGGCCAGCAAAGTGATGAACGCAATGTATACCCCCCGGCTGGCTATTATCCATCCCAGCCGCTGGGAGAAAATGCTCTCATCCCGCTTGCGTGGTTTACGATCCATGATACCGGGTTCCGGCGGCTCCAGCCCCAGGGCCATGGCGGGTAATCCATCGGTAACCAGATTAACCCATAGTATTTGTATGGGCAAAAGCGGCAAAGGAAAGCCCAAAAGAGATGCCATGAACATAACCAAAACCTCGCCAATATTGCATCCCAAAAGGTATCTTATAAACTTTCGAATATTATCATAAATAGCTCTTCCTTCATATATAGCCTGCACAATAGTAGAGAAATCATCATCAACCAGGATCAGAGCGGAAGCTTCCTTGGTGACCTCGGTGCCGGCAATGCCCATGGATATACCAATATCCGCACTCTTAACCGCCGGAGCATCATTAACCCCATCTCCAGTCATGGCTACCACGTGCCGCTTTTGTTTTAAAACTTTGACAATCCTGTTTTTATGATGGGGAGTTACCCGGGCAAATACCCGGGTATTTAAAGCCTGGAAGCACAACTCTTCATCTGAGAGTCTATCTATATCAATTCCGCTTATAACCTTTTCCGGCTTACCTATACCCACCTGGGCTGCAATAGCCCCAGCAGTCTGAGGGTGATCACCGGTTATCATTATAGGAGTTACTCCCGCACTAAGACAGCTTTTTACTGAGGCTGCCACCCCGGGTCGGGGCGGGTCTATGATACCGCATATGCCCACAAAAACTAGGTCCTGCTCCAATTGCTGGTCTTGGAGGTGCAAAGCCTTATGATCCAACTGGCGAAAGGCAAAGGCCAGTACTCTTAGGGCTTCAGTTCCCCAGGCATCCTGGAGAGCCAACATGTATTGGCGATCTGCTTCCTTGATGTTTCTGGTTTTATCATCAACCATAACCTGGCCACAGCGAGGTAAAAGTACATCAAGGGATCCTTTCACCAACAACAGGTAATGGGATCCATCTTTTATTAAAACACTCATCCTTTTGCGCTCCGAATCAAAGGGAATTTCTTTAATTAGAGGCTCTCTTTCTAGCCAACCGGCTTTATTGGCCATAACCAGTAGAGCGCCTTCAGTAGGATCTCCCTGTATGGAATATTGCCCTTGTTTCTTTTCCAAGAGGGAATTATTGCAGTTCAGACAAACCTGCATAATCTTTTGAAAAGATCCATCCTTGCCGGGATCGATTGCCTGGCCGGACAAAAGAAATCTACCCTGAGGCTTATATCCCTCTCCCTCAACCTCCAAAACTCTATTCAATGAAGCTAGCCTGCTCACTATCATCTTATTCTGCGTTAAGGTTCCCGTCTTATCCGAACAGATTACTGTAGTACAGCCCAGGGTCTCTACCGCTGGCAGTTTCCTGACTATAGCATTACGCTTAGCCATACGCTGTACCCCCAGAGCGAGAACCACCGTTACTATAGCAGGCAGCCCTTCCGGTATGGCAGCCACCGCCAGACTAATCCCGGCTAAGAGCATGGTAATCAAATTCTCTCCCCGATATATACCCAGACCTGCCACTACTATGCATACCGCAATACAAATAGCAATCAAAACCTTGCCCAAATCATCCAGCTTTTTCTGCAGCGGAGTCATAGTGACCCCGGCATCTTTAATCATGGCCGCTATTTGTCCCATAATTGTACCGCTTCCAGTCTCAACCACTATGGCTCGCCCCCGACCCCGAGTCACTGCCGTGCCCATATAGGCCATGTTTTTGTGATCGGCCAAAGGAGCATCTGAGGGTAGAATAATATTCGACCTTTTGGAAACCGGATGAGATTCTCCGGTTAAGGTAGATTCATCCAATTCCAGACTAAAGTCTTCTATTAATCTCAAGTCAGCAGGTATTCGGTCTCCAGTATTGATGAATATTATATCACCCGGCACCAAATCTTCGGCTTTGACTTTGATTCTCTGGCCATTGCGCAAGACGAAGGCATGCGCTGAGGCTAATTTTTTAATTTCCGCCAACGAGCGTTCAGCCCGATATTCCTGGACAAATCCCAGTATGGCGTTTAATACTACAATAGCCATGATGGTTATGGCATCAGCCATAGCCCCTACCATACCTGATATTACGGTTGCGGCCAATAATACCAGTATCATAGTATTGGTAAACTGCTCCAGGAGAATTTTAAGGGGATTAATTCTTTTATCTGCCTCTATCCTGTTGCTAAACAAGGCTTGCAATTGGGCCACCGCAGCCTGATCAAGGCCAGTTCCCGCATTACTATGTAAAATTCTAATGACTTCTGCCGCGCTTTTTTCCTGCCAGCATTGTTTATGCATTAATCTAGCCCCCTAAAGACTTTTAAAAATCTTTATTCAAGAGCTGGTTATAAAAGAACCTTAGACAGGCCTGCCGCTAATAGACTCTGGATCTTTTCTGCCCCTTTTATTAGTCAGCTGCAGGGGAGTATATTTGGCATATCTATATTAAACTAGCCTAAATCCTAGCTTAAAAATAACCCCCAAAAAGCCTGCCGTGACAACACAACTCTTACGTTGTCACGGCAGGCTTTTTTCTGTTCCCTTTTACTTATTTTCAGCCAGGCTCACAGCCCCTTGGCCATTGCCCTCTCTGGACCCTGGGATTCAGCTAATCTACTGCCTTACCCTGATCCTCCTTTATGGCTATTTGCTCTGCAATTCTCTTGCACTCCTCCGGGCTAAATTCTTCTGGCTCAGGCAGTGTTATAAAAAGCCTCTTGTCAGCATCATAAAAAGCAGCACCGGGAGTGTAATCCTCAAAAATGCCATAGGCCTTCAAGACAAATTCACTGACTCGTTCGCCAAACAACATTAATATCTTGGGATTTAAGATCTCCAGTTCTTCCAGGAGATATGGCAAACAGCTGATAATATCATTATCCGCCGGTTTGATGGGAATCCCTTCGCAGGGCTTCCCCGACAGCAAACATCTTAATTCCCGGTCAATCAATTTGTTATTATGTAGGTAACAAGAGGTGCTATTGCGTATAACGCAGGCTTTTGGCTGACAGCGCACCATAAAGGTATGGTAGATTTTGCTCACATTGAATTCAGCTTTAACCATCTCCCTGCACTCAAGCAGCCTATCCGGGTTCTCTATGATCTGAACATCACTTTCAAAGACCATTATCAGGTCGGGCTCCAAATCCCCCTTGCCCATGGAAGGTTTACGAATGCAACTCAATAAAGGCGCGCAACGTGCACACTGGGCTATCCTGTCTTCCATTTCGATAATGAAACGAATATTTTGTTCCCTGCGGCCACCTATAGCCATCTACAAGGTCTCCCTTCTAAAACTCATAAACTAGGGTCTACCAGGTGTCACTGCTGTTTCTCTAGCAACTTATATAAATAACTACGAGTTCTGGAATTCAAGCCCCAGGTGGCATCCCCCAGCTTAACACTGAGGTATTTTCTCATATTGCTATCCAACTCTGGGTTGGCGTAATCCAATAATAGGTATAAACACCTGAGTATATCCACCATGTTTAAAAACATTCTGTCTACTGGAATACCCTTTAAGGGCTTATCCTTTTTACCATAATAATAAACCATACACTTAATTACCCAGAGCATCTCCACGTTGGACCACTCATCCTTTTGAAGGATTTGGTCCAGCAGAGCTTCCGATCCCAGACTATATTCTAGATTCTCAATATCTTTCCAGGCCTGGCTGCCAAAAACCGTATCGTCCAGGCCTATTAATTCCTCCACCAAATCTCTTTCTTTCACACTTATCCTCCTGCGGCTTTATCTTAAGATCCTGCGTGCTCCTACATAAGACCTGGTATAATAGCTTTCGGACAGGGAACTATATATTACTCCACCGCTACGGGGTGAACTGGAATGGATAAAGCGATTGTTGCCGGCATAGACACCCGAATGATCTATACCTCCGCCATTACAAGAAAAGAATACCAGATCTCCCACCATAAGCTCTGACTTGCTTACTGGGCTGCCCTCTTGGTATTGGGAAGCTGCTGTTCGGGCCAGTTGGTATCCAAAGTGTTTATAAACGTACTGGACAAAGCCGGAGCAGTCAAAACCGGAAGGTGAAGAACCACCATAGGAATAAGGTACTCCCAAGTATTGACTGGCAAAATCCAGTATTTTTTGACCATCAATGCTGGTACCCCCTCGGGATACCTGGCTGCCGGCATTAGCTGCTACCAGCAGTTTCTGGCCGGGATAAATCATGTCACTGCTTAAACCGTTGATACTCATCAACTGGCTGCTGCTCATGGAATACTTCTGAGCTATAGCTCCTATACAGTCTCCAGCTTGCACAAGATGCACAGCTTGCTTACTGCTTGTTTCCTGTACTGCAACTGCTGGGGTCACCTTAGTTGTGGTATCTGAACTGACGGTATTGCTGTTTACCTTAAGCTTCTGGCCCACCCGGATCATGCTGCTCTTCAATTGATTAAGCTGCATTAAATTGTTAACGGTGGTTCCATGACGTTTGGCTATTAAACTCAGGCAATCGCCGGCTTGAACTGTATAAGTTCCGTTAGCTGCAGCAGTGGGTACCACACTAGGCTGTGCAGTAGTACTTGGACTGCTACTATTCTCTGCCTGCAAGCGCAGCTTAACGCCAATATCTAATCGATCTGATTTAAGATTATTCCAGTCCATCAATTGATTTACGCTAACACCATTATTATTGGCTATTTTCCATAGCGAATCCCCTGCTTTAACGGTATAGACAGTTTCAGCTGCCAGAACGATGGTACTGTTAAGCAGGACAAAGAAAAACACTAGTAAAACTAACTTGCAATATTTTTTCACTTATTATACCTATCCTTTCCAAAACTTTTCCAATCATCTCATTGATTCTACAAGGATAGGTCTCATTCCTGCTTTACAGAATTAATTCTCTGGATCTTTTACTTTTTTCGATTAAAATGTCCCTTGAGCTGATTGAGCAGCTCAGAACTAAGCACACATGATCCCAGTTCAGAGTAGTGGGATACTCCCTCGCTGCCATGATAATCAGATCCTCCGGTAATCAATAGCTTTTTGTCAGCGCAGAGTTCCAGATACTTACTTATTAGGCTGGGACTATGTTCCGGGTAATATACCTCCAGGCCCTCTACTCCCATTTCGATAAGCAAATTCACCATCTCTTGATTCTTTAACAAACCTGGATGGGCCAGAACGCTGACTCCTCCTGCATCAGCTATGAGATTTAATGCAGTTTGGGGTTCAAACTTATAACGGGGAACATATGCGGGCTTTCCTTGAGCAATATATTTATTAAAAGCTTCTTTTTCCGTAGACACATAACCTTTTTCCAAAAGGGCACGGGCTATATGGGGACGAGCGATAATATCTTCCATGGCTATCTCCTGGACTCGGTTCATATTAATATACATCCCCATATCCCTCAGCCTCGTAACCATTTTAATAGCTCTCTCCCTTCGAGCTTCTTTAATTTGCCTTAAATGTCCTTTAAGTTTTTCATTGCAGTAGTCAATATAGTAGCCAAGAATATGAACCTCGCAAGTATCCAGCTCGGTATTCATTTCTATAGCTGGAATGAAATCCAGGGGCAATTGATGAAGGTTGATATAGTCCACCGCTGGGGATATGCCATCCACCGTATCGTGGTCGCTAAGAGCCAGCCCGGTCAATTTAAGCTTAGTCGCCTTGATTACTAGCTGCGCAGGAGTTAGCACACCATCGGAAGCGCTACTATGTGTATGCAGGTCATAAACACCAGCGGTATAAAACTTCTTACTATCAACCGCGCTATGTCTATCTCCATGCTGCATTTGTGGTTCCCCCTCTTTATTTCCTACTTTAGAATTTTTTTCATTAGCGTCAGGGCATTTCCAAATAATATCATGCTTATTTCCTTATCGGAAAAGCCTCTTCCTTTGAGCAGCTGGGGCCAGGTTGAATACTCTTCAATGCCAGACATTACTATATGGTCGGCCCCATCGAAATCTGAACCTAAAGCTATATGTTTAACCCCAATTAGTTCAGCAATATGACTTATATGATCCAGCAAATCCGCTACCGACGCCTGGTCTTTTTTAACGACAAAGTCGTTTACCTGGGTAATTCCAATAATACCGCCATTCTCACTCAGGGCTAACAACTGTGTGTCACTTAAATTACGTATATGATCACATTTAGCCTTGCTGTTGGCATGAGTAACCACCAGTGGCTTATGATATATTTCTAGCAAATCAAAAAATCCCTTTACCGAAATATGGGCCGCATCCAATATTATCCCCATTTTTTCCATTTCTTCTACCACTTCCCGACCCCAAGGGGTTAGACCGGAGGCCTCCGGACCGTCTCCAATACCCCCAGACAAGAGATTTCCCGGGTTCCAGGTCAAACCCATACTCCTCAGTCCGGATTCATACAAAAAGTGTAAGACCTGCATATCCTGCCCCAGAGCCTCTGCTCCTTCCAGATGCAGCAATGTTCCTAACTTGGCGCCAGTCCAGTGTTGCTGTAAATCTTCTATGGATTTCAGCCCATATATCTGATTTTGGTTTATGTGCAGCTGCTCTTGGTAGTACTCCAGTTGTCGACACACCATATCCAAGGCCACCGAGGGGGGGTGAGGACCCACGAATATAGCCATAAATTGAATTTTCAAACCACACCCTATAGCTCTTTCCAGGTCGAAATGGCAGACATTCCTGAATAATCCTTGTTGCCTTTCTAATATGGCTGATAGGGTGTCACAATGTAAATCTATAAGCTTCATGTTTAAACCCCCTACAAATTAAAGAACCTGCCATAACAGCAGGCCTTGAATGCTAAAAGCAGTATTTTTTAGCAGCTCTATCTCGGTTCAATGATCAACTTAATAGCAGTTCTTTCTTCACCGTCAATCATTATATCAGTAAAAGCAGGTATACAAATAAGGTCCATTCCACTGGGCGCCACAAATCCTCTAGCTATAGCTATAGCTTTGACCGCCTGGTTAATCGCTCCGGCTCCGATAGCCTGAATCTCCGCTGCGCCTCTCTCTCGTAGAACTCCTGCAAGTGCCCCTGCAACTGAATTTGGACTAGATTTTGCTGATACTTTTAATACTTCCATCAGATACCCTCCCTCAAAATGTTTACAAACCAGATAGGCTACCCCTTAAAAATATATTCTAAATAAGGATAACAATTCCTTCTTTTTGGTAAAAAGTTTTGGATAATATTACATATTTATTCGCTATATAATATGGAAATCCTTTTTATTTCCAGGACTTGATCCGTATTATCATCCAGGCGCAGTATAACTCCCTGTAATTGAGCTGAACCGGAAGCTACCTCAAATCTGGCTGGTCTGCCGGTCAGAAATTTTTCAATAACAATCTCCTTGTCCATTCCCAATACTGAATCACTGGGACCAGTCATGCCCAGATCGGTAATATAAGCAGTTCCCCGGGGGAGAATCCTCTCATCCGAGGTTTGAATATGAGTGTGGGTACCAAGAACCGCAGTTGCCCTACCATCCACATAGTAGGCAAAAGCTAATTTTTCCGATGTTGCTTCAGCATGGAAATCAACAATGATAATATCTGCCTGGTCTTCTACCTCCGAAAGAATGCTGTCCATGAGTTTGAAAGGACATTCCAGATTGGAAACAAAGACCCTTCCGGAAAGGTTTATTATCCCAATATTTTTACTAAATCCAGCTTTATATAAGTGATAACCTTGTCCCGGGCAGGGACTGGGATAATTAGCCGGGCGCAGTAATCTGAACTCATCGTCTATAAAATTAAAAATATCTTTGTTATCCCATACATGGTTCCCCATAGTAATAACATCGATTCCAGCTCCTAGGATTTCATCCATTACTGCTCTGGTCAGTCCTCTTCCACCAGCAGCATTTTCAGCATTGGCTATGGTGAAGGAAATATCCTCTTGCCTTTGAATTCTAGCCAACCCCTGTTTTAGGGCACGTCGGCCCGGTCTTCCCACAATATCTCCAATAACTAGAATATTCAATTATAACCCTCCGTTGGTACTATTTGTTAAATACCAATACCCGGCCATGATCTCTATAGGCCAGAAACTTATTGGTACTGGTTTTTGAACGGTTTATCTTATATAAAAGATTTTCTTTAACTTGTTCCTTAAACCCATCTTCGGCAATTATTTTTCCACTGTCCCTAATTATGAATTCATGGAAAGATTTTTGCAATAGCCCGGCAAAAAGCTCCACCTCTTCTTCACTTAAACTCTGTACATCCCGGTGATAGCTCAGGAAAGTCAAATCAGATTGGCTATATTCCTTGAATATAATCTTTATTATACCTGTTTCCAAGCTGGATAGTTTATGATATAAAGCTACACATTTTTTGGCTTCAGTTATAAAACCATCTTGTTTATCCTTCTCAATCTCACCCTGCAGGGCCACTTCGATTTTAATTTTGCCCTTGGCTGCATCATATTTTACCGCATTAAATTGGGGGTATCTTAAAAGTACACTGATAAATATGTCTAATCCTGCATTATCTTGCATAATCACTTCTCCTTATATGTATCCTATCTTCTTTTTCTTTAATAGTAATGGAAATCCTGCTTTTAGGAGACTTGTAAAATATAACAACTTGATAGCTAATGCTGGTAAACTTAAAAGAGGCTGCCCTTTTAACTAGGGGCAGCCTCAATCTTATCGTATTTTTACTTATTTGGCGTATTCCACCGACCTGGTCTCTCTAATTACCACTACTTTAATCTGCCCTGGATATTCCAACTCGTGTTCCACCTGATTAGCTATATCCCTCGCCAGGGTTATGGACTGCAGGTCATCTATCTGCTCAGGTTTAACAATAATCCGGATTTCCCGGCCTGCCTGTATGGCAAAGGACTTATCTACTCCTTCAAAGGAATCGGCCAGTCCTTCCAGTTTTTCCAGTCGTTTAATATAAGCTTCCAGGGTCTCTCTCCTGGCACCAGGTCTGGATGCTGATATAGCATCAGCCGCTTGTACCAGGACAGCTTCAATCGTCTGAGGATCTATATCACCATGATGCGCTGCTATGCAGTGAATGACATCTTTGTTTTCCCGATACTTTTTGGCCAGATCTATTCCTATTTCCACATGAGGACCCGCCACTTCGTGATCTACCGCCTTACCAATATCGTGCAACAATCCCGCACGTTTGGCTAGATTAACATCCACTTCCAGCTCTGCTGCCATAACTCCAGCTAAATGAGCCACTTCGATTGAATGTTTCAATACATTTTGACCGTAGCTGGTACGATATCTTAATCTACCCAAGAGTTTAATGATTTCCGGATGCAAGCCATGTACTCCTACTTCAAATGCCGCTTCTTCACCTATTTCCCGCAATTGCTGCTCGATTTCCTTCTGGGCTTTGTTAACCATTTCTTCAATGCGAGCCGGATGAATTCTTCCGTCTGAAACCAGATGCTCCAGAGCATATCGGGCTATTTCTCTTCTTATTGGATCGAAGGAGGATAATATTACCGCTTCGGGAGTATCATCAATAATCAAATCAACTCCGGTCATGGTTTCAAAAGTCCTGATATTCCTTCCTTCCCGACCAATAATCCTGCCTTTCATTTCATCGTTAGGCAACGCTACCACCGACACAGTAGTTTCCGATACTACATCGGCAGCACACTTCTGAATAGCCAGTGATACTATGTTTCTCGCCTTTTTATTGGCCTCTTCGCGAGCTTCAGACTCGATATTCTTAATCATAACCGCCGTTTCCTGACGAATTTGCTGCTCCACATTGTTTAACAACAGCTCTTTGGCTGCTTCGGAAGTTAATCCAGATAGCCTCTCCAGTTCTTTAAGCTGATTGGAGAGAACAATTTGTAAATCCTGTTCCGCTCTCTCCGTTTCTCTTATCTTATCCTGAAGGACCTGCTCCTTTGTCTCTAGAACGTCCGTTTTCTTATCCATCATTTCTTCTTTTTGGATAAGTCTTCTCTCAAGACGATCCAGTTCCCGACGCCGGTCACGAATATCCTTCTCTGATTCCTGTCGGTTACGATGAATCTCCTCTTTGGCTTCCAGTAAGATTTCTTTAGACCTAGCCTCAGCTTCCTTGGCAGATTCCTCTTTTATCCGATTAGCCTCTTCCTCGGCAGCGCCTATTTTGCTCTCCCCAATGAATCTCCTGGCATAATAACCAAAGGTTATTCCCACCGCTAATGCAAGCATAATTGCAACAAATGTTAATACTGTACTACCTATATTGGTCACCTCCTTTAATAAAAATATAATTATTACATTACCCCTATACTTGTAAACAAAAAAACCGAGTAAAAAACTCGGTTTGATAGAAGGAACCTGTCCTTATGAATGCATTTATTCCTTCCCTATTTACACCCACACAGGTATTAACCCACATTTAACAGCATAAACATGAGAACTGTCTAAATCTTAACCCTTCCAGACATTATGCTTATATCTATATTCACATGTATAATCAGGTATGAATATATCATACTCAATATCCTACTATATCAACATGTCAAAAAATCTATGATAAAACAAGCGTCTATACGGTCAAGTCATTCACCAGGTAGCACTTCTATCCTGAGTTCTATTCTCATTGTAGTTACTTTATTTTATAGTGTCAAGATTACTATCAGAGTTGCCATCAGCCTGATTCGGTATTATAAGATTTTTTATCTTCTCCTGCAACATGAGACAGAATTCCGGATTGCCTTTTATATATTCCTTGGCATTTTCCCTCCCCTGTCCCAACCTTTCACCCTCATAAGAATACCAGGAACCTGATTTTTGAATTATATCCATGTTGGCAGCAATATCTAGCAGATCTCCTTCTCTGGAGATGCCGCTGCCATACATTATGTCAAATTCTGCTGTTCTGAATGGAGGGGCTACTTTGTTTTTAACCACCTTGGCTTTAGTACGATTACCCATTAGTTCTGTACCCTGTTTGATGGCCTCTCCCTTGCGTACCTCAATTCGAACTGAGGAATAGAATTTTAAGGCCCGCCCCCCGGTAGTAGTCTCAGGATTGCCATAAATAATCCCTACTTTTTCCCGGATTTGGTTTATAAAAATACAGCAGGTTCTAGAACGGCCTATATGGGCGGTAAGTTTACGCAGGGCTTGTGACATCAAACGGGCCTGTAAACCCACATGCACGTCCCCCATTTCTCCATCCAGCTCAGCTTTAGGAACCAAAGCCGCTACCGAATCAATAACCACCACATCAATAGCACCGCTTCTAACCAGAGCTTCAGCTATCTCCAGAGCCTGTTCCCCGCTATCCGGTTGGGCTACCAGCAGGTTATTAATATCTACTCCCAGCTTTTTAGCATACAGAGGATCCAAAGCATGTTCCGCATCTACAAAAGCTGCCATTCCACCCTCGGACTGAGCTTGGGCAACAACATGGAGAGCCACCGTAGTTTTACCTGAAGACTCAGGTCCAAATATCTCCACTACTCTTCCCCGGGGCAGGCCCCCCACTCCCAGAGCCACATCCAAAGACATACAACCGCTGGAAATAACCTCCACATTCATATGTGTGTTCTCACCCAGCCGCATAATGGCACCCCGTCCAAACTGTTTCTCAATGTTCTTTATGGTACTGTCCAGAGCATCTATTTTGCCTTGATTAATTTCTTTACTAGTCAAATTATCACTCTCCTCAAACATATGTTCGCTTTTTACAATATTATCCTAAACCTTGACCCCTGTCAACAGCAAGAAATGAAATTCATCTGCCTGTTGTAAATCCCGGTTTCCAGCCGATATTCTAAAAACTAATCAGCAAGTTTTATCCGGTCCAACACCAAATATTCTGGCCCCTTTCTGGAGAGGCGGCTTTCCATTAGATGAAGCTCCCGGACTGGAAAAGGCCTATTATCTATGGGGGGTAAATCATCCAGACTCTGCAATAATTCTTGCATCTTGCGGTCCGAGCGAAATCGGCCCAGGGTTAAATGAAAGTGGCGTTTATGGTCGGGTTTAAAACCCATACTCCTTAAACCTTCATCTATTCTCTGCCCTAGCTCTAGGGCGGGATCAATCTGCCCCGACAGGCCCAAAAACAGTACTCGAGGCCGTTTAATGCCCGGAAAAGCACCCGGCTGGGAAAGAGACAGGTTAAATGATTTACTCTCTTTTGCGACCCTATTCAGCTCCTGGCTTAATTTCCTTACTTCCTTATCCTCGACTTCTCCCAAAAACTTCAAGGTAAGATGATAGTTATTGTCTTCTACCCATTTAATATCTGCTCCGGTTGACCTCAGTTGCTCTCTTATCTTGCCCGCGCATAGCTTAACATAATGGGGAACCTGGATGGCAATAAACAGGCGCATATTATTCCATCTCCTCGGCCATTAATATTCGACGTACGGTATCCAAAGCGCTTTTGGCGGCCAGCGTCCTGACCATATCCCGCTGTCCTCCAAGTCTGACTTCCTTTACGGTACAGCTATTTCCATATAGTACTGCAATATAAACCAACCCCACTGATTTTTCTTCACTTCCCGTAGCTGGACCGGCTATACCGGTAACGGCTGCCCCCAAATCGGTTCCCGATCGATCCACCAGTCCTCGAACCATGGCTTCAGCGCTTTCCCGGCTGACCGCTCCAAAATTATCGAGCACATCCCTACTTACTCCTAGTAGCCGCTGTTTAGCCTCATTACTGTAAGAAACCACCCCTCCCCAGAAGTAAGCCGAACTCCCCGGAAGATCAGTCAAGATTTTGCTTAAGAGTCCCCCAGTGCATGATTCAGCCACGGCAATGGTCTTACCCTTTTGTATCAAGCTGCTAACCGTGGTATTAAGCAGACTATCCTGGTCTATCCCAAAAACATGTGGTCCCAGTCTGGCTTTAACCTGGGCCGTAATCTCATCCAGCCGTTGTTGGCGACGGGTTTGCTCTTGTTCAAACACCTGTATTCCTATGTGAATTTCGCCCGCCTTGGCAGTCAAAGCCATGTTATATCCCTGGGGTTTCTCAATGAGTTCCCCCAATATTACCTCCACCTGGGATTCACCCGGCCCGAAAACCTTTATTATTCTATGGGCAGAACTTTGCTTGGACAAAGCATAATCAGAAATAAGCAGCGGTTCCAGCTCATTAAGATACATGGACCTCATTTCATGGGGAGGGCCCGGCAGCAAGGCTATCAGTTTGGAATCCTTGCGCAGGTACATGCCGGGAGCAGTTCCCCGATCATTCTTAAGTATAACGGCCTCGGGAGGAAACATGGCCTGTTTCATATTACTGGGCGGCATAGGGCGTCCTCTTTTCATGAAATAGGCCTTAACCCGTTCTGCTTCCTCCTCTACCAATACCGCCTGACAGTTCATCACTCTACATGCCATATCCTTGGTCAAATCATCATTGGTAGGTCCTAGCCCACCACTGCTAATGACCATATCCGCTCGCCTAAGCCCCTGCTCAAAAGCCTCCCTAATATCCCGACCATCATCACCTACTATTACCTTGCCCTCAACCTTTATTCCCAGTTCCGTAAGCCGCTGGGACAGAAAAAGCGAATTAGTATCTGCCGTGCTCCCCAACAGCAGCTCAGTTCCAGTAGACACAATATATGCCCTTAACATAAAAATCTCTCCTAACACAAGGGGACGGTTCTTCTGTTACAATTTTGCTTTAGCCTTAAATATTATCCCTTTTATAAGCTTATCCTGTTGCTCAGGGTATAATCAATCATTAATTATGATATGGCATCCAAACCAGTTGTGCTAGGGTCTTCGCGGGGGAATTATTATTATCTAACTTCACACGAAAATGAATTATCCCCCCGAAATCTGGTTATTGTTGCGGGCGACCACAGGTCGCCCTTACAAACTCGCACCGTTAATTTTGATCTCAGGCAGGCATATGTAGGGGCGGTCTTTGACCGCCCCAGACTGTCCGAAAAGTCTTAAAAAGAAATAACTAGACCTCCAAAGTAGAAGATGGGCACATTTCAAGGCCAAAAAACAGCCTCCAGCGCTTAATATGCAAATAAGCAGCATCAAGTGGGGCTTTGGACCGAGTCGACAAATCCCAGTCTCTTATGGCTTGTTGCTCCATAAATTGCTTGCTTATATCTCTGGCCTTGAGGTCGGAACTGTCCTCCGGTTACAGGAGTTCAATAAATCGGTCTCTATCCAGGCTTTCTTCAGCTAGAATGGTTTCCGCCAGGGAGAATAAACTATCCTGATGTATCAACAAGATTTCCTTAGTTTTCTTTTCCAAACTGCCTATTATCTCTTTACACTCTTTATAAATAACTTCATCCGGGCTGTCGGTTCGTTTTACCACCCCCAGAGATGAAAGGCCGGTTTCTACAATTTGCATGGCCAATTTCCAGCACTGCTCAAAATCGCTGGCAGCTCCGGTACTATAATTACCATATTTTATCTCTTCAGCCGCCGCTCCGGCTAAGGCCACCATAATATCTCCCTCTAGCTCCTCCCTGATATATAGATATTGATCATTCTGGGCAGTTTTGCGCATAAAACCTAATGCGCTGCCTCGGGGAATGATGGTAAGGGAAGATACTGAGCCTGGTTTAACTAATTCACTTATCAGGGCATGTCCACTCTCATGAAAGCTTACTCTTTCAATCTCAGCAGGGGAAGGTTTTTTATCCAATTTCTCCCCCAGAATAACTTTATCAATAGCCTCGTGAAAATGGCTGCGGCTAATACTCTGGGCATTTTCTCTAAGAGCTAAAATGGCAGCCTCATTGGTTAGGCTTTCCAGATGGGCTCCGGAGAAACCGAAAGTAGACGCAGCTATTTCATCCAGTATACTAGAATCTTCAACGGGTTTGTTACCAGCATGTATATCCAGTATTCTCCGCCTTCCTACCCGGTCCGGCAGAGTAACCTGAACGTGACGGTCAAAACGGCCCGGCCTTAATAAGGCAGAATCCAGCATATCGGCTCGATTTGTAGCTCCAATTATCAGTATACTGGGTTCAGATCGAAAGCTTATGCCGTCCATTTCTACCAGAAGCTGGTTTAAAGTCTGATCATATTCCATATGGCTGTTGTGACTGCCCCGTTTTCCACCCAATATTTCTAATTCATCTATAAAAATTATGGCACTCCCGCTATTCTGTTTACTAGCCTTTTTGCGAGCATCATTAAACAGTTGTCTTACTCTTTTAGCTCCCATTCCGGCATATACTTCAATGAACTCACTGCCCGAAGTGGCTATAAAGGCAGAACCAGTATAACTGGCGGCTGCCTTGGCCATCAAGGTTTTGCCTGTACCGGGAGGCCCAACCAAGAGCACTCCTTTTAGAGGCCTGATACCCATTTTTTTAATTGCCTCAGGTTTGATAATAAATTCCAGAGCTTCTTCCAGTTCCTTGATAGCACTGTCTTGTCCACCGATATGTTCAAAAGTAATGCCTGTACCGACTTTTATATCAGTACCAATATTGTCAAACTTCACCGTTCCTTGCCCCAAATAGAAAAAATAAAATCCTCCTACCAGTAGGGTTATGAGTATTAAAGGCGTTACGTTTATTCCAATGAAGGCTAGGAATATTATCAGTCCCAGCAATACTCCAGCTGCCATTTCTTTCATGCTACCTCACCTCACTCTACGCTGTATCGACCTGGGGAGCGCTTCGATCTATAATATAATACTGATACTGATCCCCGTGGCTAAATTGCAAGTAAACACGCTGCTCGTCTATAAACATCTTGTATTCAAGTCCATCTTGTTCTGCCAACAGGTTTATTTGTTCCTTCATCCATACATATTGGTTATTGGCCAAGGCCTGGTAGACAACGGGCTGAATCTCATAATAAATCAGGTCCAAGTCCCTGCTGTCCCTGCCCTCAATAAGGATTTGATACTTTCCTTCCCCCAATTTTTCTTTGGCCAGCTCATCCAATTGTTTGAATTCTTCCTGGAGATTTTCCACTTGAGCCAAAGATACCCTCAGCAGATACATGTGGTCCTTCTTTTCTATACTGCTGCCTTCTACATTGGGAAGGTCTTGTATTTGGGCTAGCAAAGGATTTTCTATATTGTAGCGAGAGTGCAGAAAATTGCCTCCCAGTGCCAAACCGAAGGTAATAAGCAAGGCAGTTATAAACAACAATATTTTAAACTCATTCTTTTTAGACAAGTGCATTCTCCCCCCTTACTCCGCAATTATATCATAGGCCGCCATTTAACCAGAGCTTCAATATATGGAAGTATAGCGGTTTTGTGGCAATTATCCCTCCTTATTAGCCGGTGCTTAAAGACCTCAATTGATCCAAGGAAATCATAAATGGCTAATAGGCTTGAAGTTTGCATACCTAAGACTAATAAAGATCTGCCCCAACTAGTGCTTCAACCTAGCAGGATTTCACCCTCCCGTCCTAGAAGCAATAGGTAATTAAATTACCTTGCAGCTTACTTTATATTGATAGTCAATCAGGAGGTTATGTTTTTGAAAACCAAGATTACTGAAATGTTGGGAATTAAATATCCTATTATTTGTGGAGGTATGCTGTGGCTGGCGGTTCCCCAGTTGGCAGCTGCCATTTCCAACGCAGGAGGACTGGGGAATATTACAGCTGGCAACTACAATAACGGAGAAGAGTTGCGGGAAGCTATCAGACAGACCCGTCAGCTGACGGATCACCCTTTTGGAGTAAATATAACCCTCTTGCCATCTTTTAGAATTAGTGCTGAGACATATGATGATTTTTTCCGGGTATGCTGTGAAGAAGAGGTAGCGGCTATCGAAGTATCGGGATCACCGGCTCAGAAATACTTGGATAAAGTTCACGCTGCCGGCATCAAAATCTTCCACAAAGTAGGTTCAGTAAGGCATGCCATTAAGATTGAAGAGCTCGGCTATGATGGTGTTTTTGCCGCTGGTATAGAAGAAGGTGGGCATCCCTTGAATGATGATGTCAGTACTATAGTTCTGGTTCCCCGTATAGTTGATTCTGTTCAAATACCAGTAGTTGCAACGGGTGGGATAGCTGATGGAAGAGGCTTGGCGGCAGCTCTGGCCTTGGGAGCCGAAGGGGTTATGATGGCCACTCGCTTTATAAACACTCAGGAATGTTTAGCCCATGACAGTATAAAACGAGAATTCATTAATCGACAGGAAACCGATACCACTCTTATCTGCAAAAGCCTCAATCTGCAGGGCCGGGCTTTAAAAAACCGTCTTGCTGAAGCTGTGCTGGAAAGTGAAGCCAGAGGCGCCAGCCTGGAAGAGATCTTTCCCTTACTCAGCGGCCAGAGGTCAAAAGAAGCATGGGAAACAGGGGATGTTGAGGATGCAGCTTTTATGATCGGACAGTCGGTTGGTCTCATCCATGATGTTCCAAGTTGCCAGGAATTATTAGACAGGATGGTACGGGAGGCAGAGGAAATATTAAAGGGCAAATCCGCCCTTTTTGATTAGCCTTGGCGGATATTAGCCATACCAAATTCTTGGTTAATGCTATAGCAAAGGCAGGTGCCAGAGCAAAACCGTTTCCTCTGGCGCTTTTATTATATAACAAGAGACACCCTCATCTGTTACATTTCTCCGATGAGGTCATAGTTTCTTACTGCTTTGAGTTGCACCGGATACATTTCGCCTTTTTTAAGACTGGCGCTGGTTTTTATTATGGTAAGCCCATCTACCTCGGGAGCCTGATAATAACCACGCCCCAGATAGAGGTTGTTTTTCAAGCGCGAGGAAACCAGAATATTCTCCTGGCGGCCTATACGCATAATATTTTTAGCCCGACTGATAGCCTTTTGTTGTTGCATTATTTGATCACGTCTTTCCCGGGCTAATTCTATAGGCACTTGCTTATCCATAGTGGCAGCCCGGGTACCGGCTTCGGGAGTAAACACAAAAGCTCCCAGCCAGTCAAATTGTACCTCATCCAGAAATTCACTGAGCAGCTCAAAGTCTCTTTCTTCTTCCCCGGGAAAGCCTGACATAACCGTGGTTCTCAACACCAAATCATTTATTTCTTGTTTTAGCTTAGTAAAGAGCTTATAAAGATAATCCATATCATGCCCACGGTTCATGGCTGCCAGTATTTTATCGGATACATGCTGAATGGGTATATCTAGATAGGGGATAACTTTAGGGTTGGCAGCCAGGCTTTCTATCAATTCGGCCTGCAAATGCCGAGGATGCAGGTACATCACTCTTACCCATTCCAGACCCTCAATACCCCCTAGTACCTCCAATACTCTGGGCAGGCTGGATGGGCCATCAATATCCATGCCGTAGGCAGCCGTGTCTTGAGCTATCAAGACCAGTTCTTTGACTCCTTGCCGGGCCAAGATAATTCCTTCTTTTTCTATTTCTGATAAGGGGTTGGACCTAAGCCGGCCTCTTATGGAGGGTATAGTACAGTAGGCGCAAAGATTGTTGCATCCTTCTGCTATTTTCATATATGCCATTCCCGCAGGAGTGGTGAGTAAACGGGGTCCAGCTTCAATAAAGCTCTTGGGTGGATCATTGACCCAAGCTACTTTCTCACCCTCCTCTACAGCTTCTACAGCAGCTGCGATGTCCTTAAACCGAGAAATACCCACTATACCATCCAGCTCCGGCATTTCATCCAAAAGCTCTTGTCCGTATCTTTGGATCAGACATCCGCTAGCCATCAGGTATTGTATTATTCCACGTTCTTTTAATTGTCCTGCCTCTATTATGGCATCAATAGCTTCTTCTTTGGCCTCGTCAATGAATCCACAAGTGTTCACAATCACTAGATCTGCCCGTTCAGGAGAATTAACTATCCGGTGACCGCTCTTATTTAAGATGGCCATCATGATTTCTGTGTCCACCAAGTTCTTGGAACATCCCAGACTTATAAAGCCAATATTCAACGACAAAACTCCTATTCCGACTGTTCATTAAGCAAAAATTCTCGTTCAGCTACAGCTCCAGGCTGGCCCAAAGGTTCGATAACTTCGCCATTATAGCTTATTTCCACTCCGCCGGCGTTGCCCAGTTTAATATATACCGACTGCTTTCCCTCCAGGTTTTTTTCCTCTCCTGCTTGCAGTTCGGCCTCAAAAACCTTTTCTCCATCTACAATGGCTCGCAGCCAACAATCACTTAGGGCCTTGATGGATAAAGTCACTGTATCGGCAGGTGTTTCTACCTCAACTGGTATTTTTCCTATATCTGTTTGGTCCGGTTCTTTAGGTTCCTGGATGCCAATATTTGCCCCCGGATCCTTATTGATATTCTTTTCCATCGCCTCGGATATAAAACCCACCAGGTAATTGCCGACCCAAACTACTATTATAAAAAACAGGATGCCGGCCAATATATTTTTAACCGGGATACTTTTATGTCTGCCAGGTGAGGGTAAAGCCGATTCTTCTTCCTGGTTCTGTCCTCCATAAGCCATCTGTTTAAATTCTTCTATTAGCTGACTTTCATCCAAACCCAGGTATCGGACATATTTCTTGACAAAACCAATTGCATATACTCTGGGAGGTAGGACAGCAAAATTTTCATCCTCTATTGCTTCCAGATACATTCGCCGGATTTTGGTATCTTCTTCTATTTGCTCCAGGGTTATTTGTTTATTTATTCTGGTATTTCTAAGCGTTTCTCCGAATCCCATACTGCAAGCGACCCTCCTTAAATATATACTTATACCATAACATATCTTATAAATGTGTGCTTGTCAGCAGTATCAATTCTTTAACTTGCCGGCTGAAGCCAGCCCAGCTCCTATGCGTACTGCCTGCCGCAACAGATATCCACCTGCCAAAGCATATATAATTCCGGTTAATAAGGCCCACAGACCTTCTTCATTATCGAAATACTGATTGGGAGGAAGCAGATAATCCCCTGAGCTTTCCCGGCTTTTATATATTAATCTGCTTCGGCCATCAGTAATAATACAATTGATGGGTGTTTTTTCTTGCATGGCCTCCACTTTTTCTTCGTAATACTCTACCGCTAACAAGTCCTTTACCCCCAGCACCACAGTATGGAATTCGGCCATTTTCGATGGGAGTTCCCCGGCTTCATTGATAATGTACATGGTGCAAAGATGTGCGAATTCTTCTTTTTTACTTACCCGGCTTAAAACTTGATCACGGAAATAAGAATCTACTATCAGCCATTCACAGTTAAAAATAATCCAGTCCCAAGTGTTAAGAACCTGACTATAGTCGGGAGAGTCAAAACCTTCTTCAATTATATCTTCATTGGGCAGTAAGATCCGGCGGCAGGTTCTTTTATGAGAATGCCTATATATATGCATCGGATCCACCTTATTTTCCAGTAGTCTGTTTGTTATGGTAGTGCCGGGTTCATCGTTCCCAATCAGGCTGATAATCTTCAAGTTTACTCCGAAGTCTGCCAGTATTTGGCTGGCCACCAGCGGCAACCCTTTATAGTCCAAATTGATAATATTTTTTTCTTCCTGCTCTTCTATACTTATCTTTAAATAGCTAAGACCAATAACAACTATGGAGGCCTGTTCGTTAAACACATAGCCCTTGCCTAGGATAAATCCCTTTTTCATTAAATTGGATATGTGTACAGCAATAGAGGAGCGGCTGATGCCTAAATGCATGGCTAATTCATCCTGGGATATTAATGGATTTTTTTTTAATAACTCAATTATCTCCCTTTCCCGCCAAGTAAGCCTCATGTCCATATCCCCTTAAACAAAAATGCCCCCCTGAGTCCCGCCTAAGCATATCCATGCCTATTCTGCAGCATTTCCAATTGTTCTCTATTTATTAGTATTTCCCTTCTCTTATTATTATCCAGTTCCGATACTAAACCCCGGTCTTCCATCATATCCACCAATCTGGCGGCCCGTGAGTAACCGATTCTTAGCCTTCTCTGCAAAAGGGATACTGAGGCTTTGCGGCTATCAACGAACACTCCTACAGCATCCCAAAAAAGGTCATCCCCATAATCATCTTCCGTCTGCTCCAGGGACATCTGCAGGTCTTCTGCTACTTTACTTTCACCGCTGCCTACAAACTGTTCCCGTATGTAATCTACCGTCTTCTCAATATCCTGGTCCGAAACATAGGCTCCTTGAACCCGGAAAGGCTTGGATGCTCCCACCGGCAAAAACAGCATGTCCCCTTTGCCCAACAGCTTCTCAGCCCCAGAGCTATCCAGTATGGTTCTGGAATCGGCATTAGAGGATACAGCAAATGCTATCCGGGAGGGTATGTTGGCTTTAATGGTACCGGTTACAACATCCACTGATGGACGCTGAGTAGCAACTATCAAGTGCATGCCGGCCGCACGGGCCATCTGGGCCAGACGGCAAATGGAATCCTCCACTTCAACCGGCGCTACCATCATCAAGTCTGCTAATTCATCAATTATTATGACGATAAAAGGCATCTTGTCCTGACTATCCTGATTGTAGCGATGAATGTCCCGCACTCCTAATTCTGCAAACTTCTGGTATCGTTTTTCCATTTCACTGGCCATCCATTTCAACACTACCGAAGCTTTCTTGGGATCAGTGACTACCGGAGTCATCAGGTGGGGTATGCCATTATACACGGTTAATTCCACCATTTTGGGATCAATAAACACCATTTTAAGTTCCTCTGGAAAGGAATTATAGAGCAGACTCATTATTATACAATTAAGGCATACACTCTTACCAGAGCCAGTTGACCCGGCTATTAACAAATGAGGCATGTCATTTAAGCGAGCTGCTACTGTGTTCCCGCTTATATCCTCCCCCAGGGCAAAAGCCAGGGGGGTATTAAGACGAGCAAAGGCAGGAGAAGACAACAGCCTTCTCAGTCCAACACTCAGGATTTTGCGATTGGGAACTTCGATGCCTACTGCCGATTTGCCCGGTATCGGTGCTTCTATCCTTATACCTGGTGCGGCCAAGTTAAGCTGCAAATCATCGGTCAGGCTAATAATCTTGCTGATCTTAACTCCCGCTCCGGGTGACAGTTCATAACGGGTTACGGCAGGCCCGCAGCTTACCTGATTTACCTTTACCTGCACCCCGAAACTGGAAAAGGTATCCTCCAGTACTCCTATACTCTCTTCAATATTTTTCTTGTCTATTGTCCTTTCATTGCTTATATCACTGAGCATGTCCAGCGGAGGTATATGGTAATCACTGACCTCCTGCTCCGTTCCCTCCCCGGTGTTAGCCTTATTTCCAGAGACCTTTAATTGCGGCACCGGTTCTTTAACCTGGGGCTGATCCGCTGCTGGAATTGATGGAGCCGGCTCCACTCGGCTACTAAATAGATCAATCGGCTGCATCTCTTCCTGCACCGTATCTATAATTAGAGGAGTAGATTTTCTTGGGCTGGTAGGTGGAACCTTCTCCTCTTTATCATCTTCAAACATTATTTTATTCAATTTGGCCCCCAGGCCCCGCACCCATCCAACCACTACTTTTACCAGCTCCTGGAGGGGACGATCTATTATCATTACCAGTGAAATCACTATACCGAACACAATTATGATCTGAGTTCCAATTCGCCCCACCAGCTTGATTAAAATATATGCCAGTGCACCTCCCAGGTATCCGCCCCCCATACCTTTAAAGCCGGCTTCCCATTCACTTATTCCTTCTGGTATTTGATAAATGCTGATACTGAGCAGGATAAACAAGGATAAAAGGCTGACACCCCACATCCGGATGGACCATAGTTTTTTCCAGACTCCGGTGTGAATGGACCAGAACAATAAAAATAGCGGTATTAAAAAGACACCCTGGCTAAAAGCCAGATCCAGCCCTTTTAGATAATAGCTGCCCAGTACTCCTATAAATTGATCATCATAGGGGATATCGCGAAACTTATAAATACTGACCCAGGAAAAGACAGATAACATCAAAAGAATTATTGATATTAACTCGATATGTAGTCCTTTCAGCTCCGCTACTTTTTTATTATTCACTTTTCTTTTTGTATTGTTTCCCGTTTTCTTGGGAGTGGGGGTTTTTTTTGCTGGCATAACGACTCCATAATCACATATTTTGGCCCATGAATATTGAGTAATTTAATCTGTGCAAATCCAGGGGCTTATTACTACTTTCGCTTGGGAATAGGCAATTCCTGCAAGTCAAGGTCAAATCTAGAATAAGAAATAGGCTCCTAAGGTAAGAGCAGCAACCGCCCAGCAATAATAAGAGAATATGGATAATCTTCCCTCTTTTACCAGGTTTACCACCACTTTAATGGCCAGGTACCCAAAAGCAGCTGATGTGATGAATCCTATTATATAAGTAGTCAGTTCCGCACCAAAACTTGCAGAACCAATGGCGTCTTTAAGCTCAAAGACTCCTGCTCCCATTATGACTGGAATAGAAAGCAAGAAAGAAAAACGGGCAGCAAATTCTCGATCCAATCCGGCCAGCAAACCAGCCGCAATAGTAGATCCAGACCTGGATATGCCCGGTATTATAGCTAAAGCCTGTATACATCCAATCAAAAAGGCATCTTTATAAGAGGTTCCCTTAATCTGCTTTAAACCCCGATATTGGTTGGCCATATGTTCTGAATACTTGAGAACCAGTCCGGTAAATATTAAACCCAAGCCTACTACCAGCAGGGATTCAAAAGCCTTCTCCACCATGGGAGCCAGTAAATAACCGGCCAAGCCAGCCGGAATAATTCCTATTAATATTAAATATGTAATCCGGGAAAAAGGTTTTCGGATTATAGCCATTATATCTTCCCAAAAAGCTATAAATACCGCGACCAGAGTTCCCAGATGCACAATAACATCGAAGGTTATGGCCTCTTGAATACCGAATAGATGTTGAAAAATTACTAAGTGCCCAGAACTGCTAACCGGCAAAAATTCGGTTAGTCCTTGAATCATTCCCAGTATAAACGCCTCAAGTGTTGTCACTGTTTCATCCTCCCCCGAAATGCTTGTTAAATTATAGCACAATCCAATAGATATTTTACTCGAAAAGCCAATAAAAAAGCACGCTCCTGGGCGTGCTGATTTGACATTTTCCAGTTGTTTTATAGCTTTACATCTAATATAGCACCTGGATAATACTTCTTGCTCATATAATCCATCGGATCGGTACTACAAATATCCACTACCTTCCACTGTTCGGACTCCATTCTTTCCGCAATCAAATAACCACCGGAAGGCAGTTTGGTTCGAAGCTGTTTTTTTTCTTCTTGCTTCCCCAACAATTCCATAGGATCGGCAATATATATAATCACTGTAGCATGCCCCCCGACTCTTGAAGATGTTTGATTTTACTTATAGCCTGTTTCATGCCCCCCACCTCATCGATCAAACCACATTTAACCGCATCCTCTCCCACCAATACGGTACCAATGTCCCGGGCCAAATCACCGGTTCTAAACATTAGTTCCCTGAATTTATCCACAGTGATCTTTGAATGTTCTACCACAAAGCGTACCACCCGATCCTGCATTTTATCCAGATACTCATAAGTTTGCGGCACTCCTATAACCAAGCCAGTTAGTCGGATGGGATGTATGGTCATGGTGGCTGAAGGAGCTATGAATGAATAATCAGCACTTACGGCAATGGATGAACCTATGGAATGGCCTCCTCCTAAAACCATAGACACCGTAGGCTTGGAAAGACTGGCAATCATTTCCGCCAGAGCCAGTCCTGCTTCTACGTCACCCCCTACGGTATTCAGTACTATCAGTAATCCCTTTATTTGCGGATTTTCCTCTACCACCACAAGTTGAGGAATAACATGTTCATATTTGGTAGTTTTGTTTTGGGGCGGAAGTACCATATGTCCTTCTACCTGCCCGGTAATAGTCAAGCAATGTATATCACTTCTAAAAGAGGGTATCTCTATTTGACCCAATTCCTTGATATTGTTGACCGCCTGCTCCTGTTCCGATGATTCTTGCCTGGGAGTTTCCTGCAATTTGTTTCCTCCTTCCGAATAATCTCAATATTAGATTCTCCCCTAGACTTAAAAACATACTGTCAGAAACTTAAAAAACCTCCTTCCCGCAAGAAGGAGGTTTTTTTTTAAACACTTAGACTTCCATTATGATAGGTAGAATCATGGGGCGGCGGCCGGTTTTCTCATATAGATGCCGGCTCAATCGTTCCCGCACTTGGGACTTAATCACTGACCACTCAGTTACATTACGCTGAGCGCAAACATCCAAGGCTTCCTTGACTTTTTCCCTGGCATCTACTATTAATTCTTCGGATTCGCGTACATAGACAAATCCACGGCTGACAATGTCAGGTCCGGCTAGTACGCTGCCTTTGTCTTTGTCGATGGTTACTACAACTATCATAATCCCCTCCTGGGATAATTGCCTGCGGTCCCTGAGCACAATATTACCTACGTCACCCACTCCCAGTCCATCCACCAATATGCGGCCTGAACTAACTTTTCCATTAAGGCCGCCCTTCTTTTTACCTACCTCAATGATTTGACCATTCTCGGCTACAAAAATATTTTCCTTGGGTATACCCAGGTTTTCAGCCAATTTGGCATGTTTAATCAAATGATGGTATTCACCATGGACCGGTACAAAATATTGGGGTCGAATCAGATTTAGAATTATTTTTAATTCCTCCTGGGCCGCATGTCCAGATACATGTACGCCCATATTCCGTTCGTATATGACTTCTGCACCCTGTTTAAACAACAAATCCACTGTCTTGGAAACCAGTTTTTCGTTGCCGGGTATGGGGTTAGCTGATATGATCACCGTATCCCCGGGTTGAATACCCACCCAGCGGTGATCAGCGGTAGCCATCCTGGTTAAAGCAGACATGGGCTCACCCTGAGATCCAGTAGTCACAATAACAATTTCCTGGGCTGGATACTCGCTTATATCCTCCATATCAATCCGCATTCCCTCAGGTATATCAATATAGCCCAAATCCATCGCTACCTGCACATTGTTTACCATACTGCGACCAATCACACAAAGCTTGCGCTGGTATTTGGCAGCAGTGGTCACCACTTGTTGAATCCGATGTACATTGGAGGCAAATGTGGTAACTATAATCCTGCCTTCACATTTGCCAAAGAGTTCATCAAAGGTATTGCCTACCACTCGCTCAGACAGAGTAAAACCAGGCCGGTCTGCATTAGTGCTGTCGCCTAACATGACCAGTACCCCTTTTTCCCCCAGTTCAGAAAACTTTCTGAAATCCACCAATTCGTTATCTACCGGAGTTTGATCTAATTTAATATCGCCGGTATGGACCACAATGCCCAAAGGAGTATGAATAGCAATCCCCATGGCATCCGGAATACTGTGACAAACCCTGAAAAATTCGATTTGTAAAGGCCCAATGGAAATAATATCCCTGGGTTTGACTACATTTAGCATCGTGCCGCTCAGATTATGTTCATCCAGCTTGCGCTCTACAATACCCAAGGTTAGCCTGCTGCCGTAAACCGGTACATTAATTTCTTTCAAGACATATGGAAGCGCCCCCACATGGTCTTCATGACCATGGGTCAATAGAATAGCTTTAACTTTTTCTCGGTTTTCCAGCAAATAGCTTATATCAGGAATAACTATATCTATGCCCAGAAGCTCTTCTTCTGGAAACATTAATCCTGCATCAATGACAATAATAGTATCTTGATATCTGAATGCCGTCATGTTTTTGCCAATTTCCCCCAAACCGCCCAGGGGAATAATTTGTAACCGTGCCTCGTTTTCCAGCACCCAAACACCTCCTTTATATTAAATTTTTAGCCGCCCTATGTCCGTTGCGATTATTATATCTGATTATCCAAGCTTACACAACTACACAAAATTTTGAAACTCAAAATATAAGGGCCTGTGTGAAAACTAGCCCCTATATGCCGCACCACTAAACAACTGTAGGGGCGGTCTTTGACCGCCAGTTATTAGGTTTTAGCAGATAATACGTCTATAATAACCTATCTGGGGGCGACCACATGTGGCCCTCACAGGTCGCTCCTACATGTGGCCCTCACAGGTCGCCCCTACTTACCGCACGTTATACAACGGGATCACACACGAGGGCTGTGTCCAAAACTCAAGTTTCGGCACAGCCCCTATACATTAATAGCTTGTTTATACAATGCTATATTAACTTATATTTGCCCAGCAATTGCCTTATGAACTCCCGTTCACTTTCTGAAGCTTCACAAAGGGGAGGGCGGAATCCGCCTACTCCTTTACCCATCATATTTAATGCTTCTTTTACTGGTATGGGATTAGTACAAACAAACAATCCCTTGAAAATGGGGAAAAGCTCCAAATGGATTTGACGAGCTTTTTCCACTTCTCCTCCTTTAAAGGCATCTACCATAGCCCTTATTTCCTTACCCACGATATGAGAAGCTATACTTACCACTCCCTGAGCCCCTATGGCCATCAGAGGCAGGGTCAGGGAATCGTCACCCGAGTAAATGACTACCTCCTGGGAAACCAGGCTTCCTAGCAAAGAAACCTGATCCATATTTCCACTGGCTTCTTTAACTGCTTTAATATTAGGAATCTCAGTCAGACGGGCTATAGTCTCCGGCAATAGATTACTGCTGGTACGTCCAGGAACATTATATAGCATTATCGGCACTTGTACACTCTCGGCTGCCGCTTTAAAGTGCCGGTAGAGACCTTCCTGGGTTGGTTTGTTATAATAGGGAGTAACCAGCATAATTCCATCTATGCCTAATTTTTCAGCCTTTTTACTGAGTTCAACTGTGGCAGCTGTATCATTGGAACCGGTACCGGCCCAAACCGGCACTCTATCTCCAACTCTTTCTTTAACGGCAGCAAATAACCTTATTTTTTCTTCCACCTTAAGAACCGGAGATTCTCCCGTTGTACCGGATACTACCAGTGCTTCTGATCCATTGTCACACAGATATTCTGCCAATTGGGCCGCCCTAACATAATCTACACCAAGGTCCTCCTGGTAAGGAGTAACCATAGCTGTCAATAATCCCGGTATTGACATTAATTCTCCACCACCTTTTATTTCTTCCCCAGTTCAAATTTATCATGCAGGGCTTTAACTGCTAGTTTCATGTCTTCTTTTTTAACCAGGCACCAAATATTGGTATATGAATCCCCCGACTGCAATATGGGTATATCGTATTGGTTCAAGGCTTCCACCACTCGAGCCATAACTCCTGGAATTCCTGTCATGGCTGCCCCTACCACAGCCACTTTGGCACAATTACATTCAATAAGCGGTGAAATGTCAATGCTTTTTAATATATGTTCAGCTCTTACCGCTTCTTCGTCTGCCACTGTAAACATGATTAATTCAGGCTGGACATTAATAAAGTCAACGCTAATTCCAGCCCCGGCCATAGCCTGAAAAACCAGCAATTGTATTCCCTGCCGATCTGCCATTTGGCTTACATCGATTTTAATCTGAGCTATATTGGAACTGTGGGTTATTCCAGTAATGAGAGTGTCTCTTATGATGCTTACTACGTCACTTTGACTATCTATGCGATTTCTAACCAGAGTGCCGGGTGAATCAGAAAAGGTAGACCTAACTCTTAGGGGTATACCCCTTTGCATAGCAATTTCAATGGCCCGGGGATGGACTACTTTGGCTCCTTCCCGAGCCATTTGGCATATCTCGTTATAAGTTATATCATTGATTAGCCTGGCGTCTTCAACAATTCTTGGGTCAGCCGTCATAATCCCTTCCACATCAGTAAAAATGTCTATATATTCAGCATTCAAAGCTACTCCCAGCACACTGGCAGTAGTATCACTACCTCCCCGGCCTAGAGTGGTAAGTTCTCCATTCTCGCCCAGACCCTGAAAACCTGCTACTACAGGTACCAGGCCTGCTTCCAGGCACTGCAGGACTCTCTGAGGTTTAACATATAATACATGGGCATGGCCATGGTTGCCATCAGTGACCAGTCCCGACTGTTCCCCGGTCAAAAAGCTAGCCGGGATTCCACGAGCATACAATTGATTGGAAAGAATGATGCCTGAAATCATTTCTCCGCAGGACATAATTAAATCCATCTCCCGCGGGGAAGGATTGGAGTTGGTTTGCTTTACCAAGTTGATAAAGGTATCGGTGGCATAAGGATCGTTTTGTCTTCCCATGGCTGACACTACTACCACCACTCGGTAGCCATCTTCAAGGGCACCTGCTACCAGGTCACAAACCCTGCTCCGCAGCTCTGGTGTGGCCAGGGAAGTTCCCCCATACTTTTGCACAACAATCTGCACTTTTTTTACCACCCAACCTCTATTTTGGTTATTTTAATACAGGTTCTCTTTAACCACTATTTCAGCTATCTGGATAGCATTGGTAGCTGCACCCTTCCTAATCTGGTCCGCAGCCACCCAAAGCACTATCCCATTATCTCCCAGAGAGATATCCCGGCGGATTCTCCCCACAAACACCTGATCTTTATTAGAAGTATACAAGGGCATGGGGTATAATCTGGCGGCAGGATCGTCCTGCACTACTATACCTGGAGCCTTACTCAATATACTCTTAGCCTCATCGGGAGTCATGGGTTTTTCCATTTCCAAATTGATAGACTCGGAATGACTTCTATAAACAGGTACTCTGACTGCAGTAGCAACTATCTTAAGATCTGGTTCATGCATAATTTTTCTGCTTTCCCATACCATTTTCATCTCTTCCCGAGTATAAGCTTCTTCTACAAAATCATCTATATGCGGAATAAGGTTAAATGCAATGGGGTGCTGAAACACTTCCACTTTGGGTTTCTGCCCTTGTAAAGCAGCTGATATATGTTGATCCAATTCATCCAGTCCAGCTTTCCCGGCCCCGGATACCGCCTGATAAGTAGATACTACAACTCTTTTGAGCCGGGCTGCTTGATGAATGGGGTTAATGGCCACTACCATAATAATAGTAGAACAATTGGGATTGGCTATAATTCCCTGATGCAGTTTGATATCCCCCGCATTCACTTCAGGCACTACCAAGGGCACATCCTTATCCAGCCTAAAAGCATAACTATTATCAACAACTACGCAGTTGTTTTTAACTGCTTCTGAAGCCAGCATTTTGCTGACCTCGGTTCCAACTGCAAACATGGCTATATCAGACTTTTTAAAAGCATCGGCACTGGCTCCGGCCACCGTATACTCTTCACCTTTAAACCAAACTTTACTTCCCGCTTCCCGGGGATCTGCCAGACATATTAATTCCTTAACCGGAAAATCTCTCTCCTCCAGTATCTTTAACATTTCCTGACCTACTGCTCCAGTTGCTCCTACTAAAGCTAAACTTACTTCTGCTGCCACATCCATTACCTCCTGCAAAAACTCTATGGATTATTGTAACACAATATTTTATATGCTCTCAAGAAACTAAGCCGGACCTAAGAGCAGCGGTTGCATCTGTTTACCTTTTAAGGCCCAAATAACTGTTTCGCATATATAATCCATAGCTGCGATCACCGAATTTGCTTTAGTATGGGGACTGTCTTGACGAAAAGGAATGAAATAAATATTCTTCATATTAAGCAACAGGCCAATGTTTCTGGCATTTATGCTTAAGGCATCATTAGTAGATATCCCGATTACCACTGGCCGCTGGTTTCTTAAATGAGCCTTCACCGCCATTAGAGCCGGTGTATCAACTATGCCATTGGCCAGCTTAGCTATGGTATTTCCGGTAGCTGGAATTACAACTACAATATCCAACAACTGCCCCGGGCCTATAGGTTCTGCACCCACTATACTATTAATAATTGGCTTATCACTTATATCTCGAATCATTTCTTTTAAATCATCTGCATTATAAAAGCGATTATCAGTCTGGTCCACAGTATAAGAGAATACTGGATATATTTCGGCCCCCAGCTCTTTCATCTTCCTGATTTGGGGTATGACCTCGGGGATTGTACAGTGGGACCCGGTCAGGACTACTCCTATCCTAATACCGGTCAAGCAGTGTGATTCCTTTTCCAGCACTTTTTGCACCTCCTTCTCAACGTGAAAATAGGTACTGATGGGTTCTACTCAACTCATTGATTATCAGGGTTGGAATAACCTCTGCCAATATTTTGCCTGCCGACACTGGAGCTACCTTTCCCGGCAATCCTGGAGCTAATATGGCCTTAATGCCAAATAGATTGGCTGCTTCAAAGTCGGTACCTCCAGGTTGGCTTGCTAAATCTATAACTACCGTTTCCTGGCGGGCATGTTGCAGTATCTCTCTGGTTAACACCAGACTGGGAACGGTATTAAACACAATATCTGCGTAGTTCATGATCTGCTTGAGATTGTCATATCCAGCCCTCATACACCCCATCTCGTAGGCCCGGGCTAACTGGCCGCGATTACGGGCAACTACAGTTACTTCTGCTCCCATAGCCTTCAACATATGAGCCAGAGTAATGGCCACTCGACCAAATCCAACGATACAACACTGACTGCCATGAATGGTAATTCTGGTCTCTTCCATGGCAATCTGCAAAGCCCCTTCGGCAGAAGGTATAGAGTTCAATATGGCCAGTTCATCCATTTCCCCCACCTCTACCAGCGTAAAACCATGCCTAGCTACCGACTCCTTGAGGAATGAGCGAGCAGAACCTATAATGATAAGTGCTTTTTCAGCCATAAGGCTCATCACTTCTTCAGTTAATACCATGGGATTTTCTGCATATATAGCCCGCACCACTCCCTGGGGATTGGTTCCAGGCAAAGGCAAAATAGCTACTTCAGCTTCTTTACATGCTTCAATAGGTGAATTAACCACAAGAGCCCCATGACCAACCATTTCTCTGGGAAAACCTGCCACTGTCACTGTTGCACCCATTTTTACCAACTCAGCAATCAAGATTAATTCTCTATCGTCCCCACCAATAACAGCAATTTTGATCCCAGAAAGCACCGAACTCAATTCTTTTCCTCCTTTGGCTGTCGGTTTATCTCCAAAATTATTAGCATTATATGTATTCTTCCTAGATATGGTGCCTGTCTGAACCTTACGGAGTCAGGACGTCTGTAAAGGATTGCAAAAATTTAGGTGAATAGCTTTAAGATTGGCAAAAAAGAGACCAGTCATTATCAAGCTTTATTGCTTGGCATGGCTGGTCTTTCTTTGACATTATGCTGCCGGCTACCACATTAGGCATCGGCACTCGTCTGCAATGCAGAATAACAGCAAAATCAATCCAATACTAAGGAGGGGGCTACATAAACTCTTGCTTTCATCTCACTATCCAACATGTATAAGCCTTTAGAATCCCCTGCAAACAAATCAAATTTTTTTATGTTGTCATCGGCATTCTTTTCTTCCTCACCCTGTTCCTTTATGAACCAGTCAAGGAACTGCATGGTGCGAAAATCCTTTATTTTGTGTGCTTCTTCATATATTTTGTTTATAGAAGCAGTTACATACTGTTCATGTTCAAAAGCCTTTTCCAAAGGTGTTTTAAAATTCTCGTAAGCTTCATTTGGAACCACTATATCTGCTAAAACAATAGATTCTCCGTTATTCAATAAATACTGTCTGAATAATAAGGCATGGTCCCGTTCCTCTTGGGTCTGAATAAAGAACCAGTTTTCAAACCCATTCAAGCCCTGGTCCGCATAATAATTTGCCATATCCAAATAGAGATAAGCAGAATACAATTCCTTGTTGATTTGCTCGTTTAAAAGTTTTGCTATTTCCTGATTTAACATTTTTCTTGCCTCCAATATCTAATTATTTTTAAATACATTCGTATTAAAACCTATTTTTCAGGCACGCCGCAAAGGGTATGTCTAATCTTCCGGCACATCTTCCCACTTTGTTACTGGCACAATTCCCCTTTCGGTATCGCCGTCTCCTTCATCATAAACGTAAACACATTCCCTTGCAAACATATCTTTTCATATAAAGTAATCCTCTATTCATGTACTTGTTTTCTAAAATTGACTTCCAAAGCCTATGAGCATATCAGCTTTTCACTTAACCCTAATAACTCCCCATTAGGAAAGTGATTTTCTGGCTCCTTAATAAGCACTATTTATACTAAATGAGATTCTCCATCCCATAAACCAGGCCCTTTATTTGAGGCAGCCTTTTTATAACCATGATTACCCCGGGCATAAATCCTACCCGATCAATGGAGTCGTGCCTTATCTTAAGGCTCTGTCCAATACCTCCAAATATTACTTCTTGATGGGCAACGAAACCGGGCAGCCTAACACTATGTATTCTGATTTGATCCAAATCCCCCCCCCGGCTGCCTGGAATCTTTTCAAATTCCTTTATGCTCCTGGGGGGCCGGGAAGCCCGGCTTTGGTTTATCATCTCAGCAGTCTTTATAGCAGTACCGGAAGGAGCATCCATTTTTTGATCATGATGCAGTTCAATTATCTCCACATCGGGAAAATATACCGCAGCCTCACGAGCAAATTTCATCATTAAAACAGCTCCAATGGCAAAATTCGGGATTACCGCTATCCCGATCTCTTTTTCCCGGGCCATTTTGTCCAGCTGTTTTAGTTCCAGCTCATTAAGTCCAGTAGTTCCTATTACACAGGCTATTCCCTTTTCCAGGCTGATTCTAGCGTTGTTGTATACTGCTTGGGGGTTAGTAAAATCCACCATAATGTCAGCATTATTCTGGTCCAGGCAGTTCTCCAAATCCTTTTCCAGCTCAATGTTGACTCCAGGTATCCCGGTAAGATCAGATACAGTCTCACCCCTGGATTTAAGGTCCACTGCTCCACTTAGCAAAAGCTCATGATCTTCTGCTACTGCTTTCAGGGTTTCCCGCCCCATTTTACCTAGGGCTCCGTTTACTATTACTCTTTGTTTTTTACTCATCTTGCTACCTCCTGTTAGAGAATAGTTTTATATATTTTGCTAGCTGAGTCAAGATTTGATATAATCCAAAAAGAATACATCGTTAAAGGAGATATGATTAAATGGAAGCGCTTTTTAATAAAGCTCTGGTTCCCGTGGATGATTCTGAACAGGCCCTGCGGGCGGTACACAAAGCAGCTCAGCTGGTCTCCGCCGGGGTAATCAAAAGTCTGGTCTTGCTCAACGTATACGATAGCTCAAATGTAGACATTACCAAACTCCACAGCCAGGATAAACTTGATGATCTTAGAGCTGATTCACTGGAATTACTCCAAAGATATGAAAGCATCATGTTGGAAAAGGACGTACATCCACGTTTAAAAAGAGCCGGGGGAGAACCTTCTGCATTAATCCTGGATGTAGTTGACAACGATGGCAGCTATGATCTCATTATTATGGGCAGCCGCAAGCTGAATAAGTTTAAGGAATTAACCCTGGGTAGCGTTTCGGACCGAGTTGGAAGATTGGTGGATATACCGGTTCTCATAATCAAATAAACCTTTTTAAGCTTAAGCAAGTACATAATTTTATAATCTGGTTAGGCCATCTTTTAACCTGAGCAGGACTTACAGAAAGGATTGGTCGATTGACCAGCGTCGAAAAGTGTAATGAAAAGCGGGAAGGTAATTACCCCAATAATGCAAGGCATAGTAACTGATCACAGTCTCTATGCCTTTAATTGCGTATAGAGTCGGCATTGGGCCAGCACATACTTGCTTATCTCCTGTATCATTCGGCGCTCGGTAAAGCTCAGCAGCTCCGGCTGGCCTTTGGCCTTTTCCAGCACCTGAATAAACCGGTGGGTATAACCTAACTCTTTACGGATGCGCTCAATCAATTCATCCTGGCCAAAGGGTTCGTACAAAGCCTGGATGTGCTTTATAATTGACTTCTCCCCGTTACTCAAAGCTATAACTGCTGCCTGTTCAAACAATTGGTGCTTGTTCAGGTCATACCCTAGAAATTTGTAAATTAAATCTGATCTTCTCTTTTTATCCTTGACTGTTAATATTTGTTTACTCAATGCCCTTTTTTGTTTTTCTTCTCTCATTACCTGCTCTAGAATGCCGGTATATATAGCAGCAACTTCTTGAGACATTAGAATCACCTCATCATACCCCTTACTTAAACTTCGCTTTTTACTATTAATAATCCTTTAATTGTCGCAAAATTCTAAATCATGATGATCTGTATCCTTATTTTACGCTACTCCACTTAAATGATATACTGATGCTGAATAAGGGAGGTTGTATTATGCCTTTTGATGGTATAGCTATCAGAGCTATGGTAGAAGAACTCAATTCTATGCTCTTAGACGCCCGGATTGACAAAATATATCAGCCGGAAAAAGACGAACTGGTCTTGACTACTCGTCATCCCCGCATAGGAACCCATCGACTGCTGATATCTGCCAACGCCCGCTGGTGCCGTATGCATATAACTGAGAATAGAAAACCCAACCCCAGTAGTCCACCCAGCTTTTGCATGCTCTTACGGAAATATCTGGAAGGGGGCAAAATCAAGGGCATCCGTCAAGTAGATATGGAAAGAATAGTACAGATTGAAATTGAAGCCCTGGACGAATTTAGAGAATGGAAGAGCAAGCTTTTGATCTGTGAATTCATGGGGCGTCATTCCAATATAATACTTATGAATCCTGATACCGGAATTATACTCGATGGCATTAAAAGGTATGGTAGCGACCTTAGTTCCTATCGAGAAGTTCTACCCGGCAAGGAGTACCTGGATCCTCCCTCCCAGGATAAGCTTAATCCCTTGGACCTTGATTATAGGGCCTTGGTTAATAAATTATGGCAAGATAGCAACAAGACCCTAGCCTCAGCTTTGTTTACATCCTGCACCGGCATAAGTCCCTTCCTGGCTCAGCAAATATGCAGCCTGACTGGACTTAATCCTGAGCTTTCGGTGGCAGAATGCGGTGAATACGAATTCACCCTGATATACCAAAAAATTAGCAGCTTATTAAGGGAGGTAAAAGACTACCCAAGCCAAGCTTACGTAATCTTCCAGGATAGGTATCCAGTGGAATTCTGTCCTTATCAGCCAGCTGCTGATCATTATAAAAGTTTCCCTTCATTTAATCAGGCCTGTGATTTTTACTTCACATCAAAGCTTGATTACCTGCGACTGGAGTCTTTAAAGACCAATCTCTCCAGGAACATCAAAGCTATTCTGGATAAAGTGTATAAGAGGCAGTTCTTCCAATCCTCAGATCTAAGCCGGGCCGAAGAAAATGAAAAATATCGTTTATGGGGGGAGCTGATCACCTCCTATTTCCATGATTTTAAAAAAGGCGATCTGCTTGCAGTGGTAGAAAATTTTTATGATGGGGAGAAAATCAGTATCGAGCTTGACCCCCGTTATACTCCAATGCAAAATGCACAGAAATATTTTAAAGTCTACAATAAAAGCCGCAAAGCCATTAAGCACTTGGAAAACCTGATGGCCAGCAACCAAGAAGAAATAGACTACCTGGAATCGATTATGGTGGCCATTAAACAGGCAGAATCAAGCGAAGAAATAGATGAAATTATGGAAGAGCTAGAAAAAGAAAAATATATTAAAGGTCAATTGAAGAAGCGCTCCCGAACCAGTCCCAGTACCCCACGCAAATTCATATCATCAGACGGGATGGAAATACTGGTCGGGCGTAATAATCGACAAAATGACTTGCTCAGCCTTAAGATGGCTGAAGGCAGTGATCTCTGGCTCCATACCAAGAATATTCCGGGAACCCATGTTATAGTCAAGCTGCCCCGGCAAATCAAGTCCATTCATGATATGCCGGATGCGGCACTGGAAGAAGCTGCTTTACTAGCTGCCTATTTTAGCAAGGCAGCAGAGTCAGAAAAGGTTGAAGTGGACTACACCTTCAGATCCAATGTTAAAAAGCCAGGAGGAGCCAGGCCCGGTATGGTAATATATGAGCACTACTGGACCCTGGTAGTGAATCCCCGGGAAGATCGGATAAATCAAATTTTAAGCAAAGAAGTCAAACATGATGAGTAGCTTTTTTTTAATCAAGTCCCTTTTAGACGTGCTGAATAATAATACATCCTCTTTAATTAAAAAGAATGTATCTGATCCATGCTGCAGTCTCAGCTTAGCCCCAGGGCAGAACCAGGAACAGAGAAAGCCATAATCCAGCTGCCGGCCACTTGATAGAAATTAATAAAGCAGAGCAGCCATCGGGACAAAATCAGTTATTACAGGGAGTGATAGCTGATTTGATGGCTCATCTGCTTTTTTTATCAGAACTGTTATTTCTATGTATAATTATATCATCTGTTTATTATATAGCAAAGAAACCAGCCTCATCTAATAGATTCATCATACATTCCCCAAATCCTTTTTCTTTTTTAGCCTGCTTTACCACTGTTTGAAAGTCAGCCTCTATTAATTGACTATCTCCACACTGCCATCTTCTTTTTGTATAGCCTGCCGGTCGGGTTCAAGTATGTATATCTTTTTATTGGGTCTGTCAATCAATACCTCCCGATTTATGAGGGTGGCCACTTCCTCTTTGGTGACCAGGGTTCTTATTTGCACCCCGTTGTCGTACATTTGTATAGTTAGTTCTCCATTGCCCTTTTTGATGGTTTCTTTATGGTGTTTTTGATATGATTTAAGGAATATATACTCATAACCACCTTCAGCAAATTCAATTTCCTGTCCATTCAGAAATACTTTCAACCCCATTCCCCCTTCTCAGGCTAGCTGGAGCATACTGTCTTGTTGCTCCTGGTTTTTAACTGCGGCTTCCAGGCTTGTAAGCATTGGTTTTGCCTTCGGCACAAAGAGGGCAATCAGCAGGTTCCCAGGACTGAATCTCCATCGAAAGAACCGCTTCCTGTTTAACCCCAAAGTTCACCTGACCGTTGCTACGGTCTACCAATACCGCTACTCCTGCTACCGTCCCCCCGGCTGCTCTTACAGCTTCCATAACCTCTCTAACCGATCCGCCGGTAGTAACCACATCTTCGACTACCAGTACCTTCTGCCCCGGCTTTATGGTGAATCCCCTTCTTATCTCCATTTTGCCGTCTTTTCTTTCTGCAAAAATGCTTGGCACCCCCAGCTGGCGCGCTACTTCATAGGATACAATTATTCCCCCCATGGCCGGACCTATCACCAGTTCAATCCCGTCCTGGGCAAATTTCCCGGCCAGATCTTGGGCCAACTTTTCGGTATAGGCGGGGTACTGCAGAACCTGGGCACACTGCATATATTGATTGCTGTGCCGCCCGGAAGTCAGCAGGAAATGTCCTTCCAGCAAAGCCCCAGATTCACTGAATATTTGTATAGCTTCTTCTCTGCTTAACACTATTATCCCTCCAATTCTTGAACAATCTTAATCGCCGCTTCCACCGGCTGGCTGGCTTTTACTATAGGTCTCCCAATGACCATATAATCAGCTCCCATATCCAAGGCCTGACGAGGAGTGGTAATCCGTTTTTGATCATTGGCCTCGGACCAGGCCGGTCTAATTCCTGGAGTTACTATTTTAAATTCAGGCCCGCAGGCCTGCCGAATAGCAATTATCTCCTGGGGTGAGCACACCACCCCTTTGATACCACATTCCTGAGCCATAAGGGCCCATTTCACTACCAACTCTTGTATCTTAAGGTCTTGAACATACATTTCCTGGCTCAACTGTTCCTGGCTGATACTGGTCAATACCGTAACCGCTAAAGTAATTGGTTCGGGTTGATTGACACTTTGGGCGGCAGCTTTAAGTTCCTGGCTCAGAGCCTGCATCATATCCCGCCCCCCAGCCGCATGTACATTAAACATATAACATCCCAACCGGGCCATAACCCTACCGGCAGCAGCTACGGTGTTAGGAATATCATGAAATTTCAGATCTACAAACACCTTGCCTCCCAGATCATTGATCTCTTTGACTATATCCGGTCCCACACTGTTGTAGAGCTGCATACCAACTTTAAACACCCCTACATATCCAGCCAGTTCCTTGACCAGTGAAATTGCCTTAGCCTTGGAATCCACATCCAAGGCTAAGACTATTCTATCCCTAGCCTCCATTTACAACTACCTCCTTATTTACATCTGCTCCCAAGATATTTGGCTCAACTATAACTTCATTTATTGCACCGCCGCCCCCACCAGATCATGAATCTGGGCAAGACCCTGTTCCAATAGATATTTCTCCAAGCCCTGGGTGATCTCCTGGGCCAGGGACGGATTAACAAAATTTCCGGTGCCAATGGATATTGCACTGGCTCCTACCATTATAAATTCCAGAGCATCCCGGGTGTTACTGATTCCTCCTCCACCCAGTATGGGCAGGTTTACTTCTTTATAAACTTGATAAATCATGCGCAAAGCCACCGGTTTTATAGCCGGACCAGATAAGCCCCCAAACACATTGCCCAACACCGGCGTTTTTCTATCAATATCCACCGCCATGCCCATCAGGGTATTAATCATGGATAAGGCATCAGCCCCTCCATCCCGAGCCGCTTTAGCAATACTGACGATGTCCGTTACATTAGGGGACAATTTGGGTATTACCGGCAGCCTGGTTTCCTGCTTAACCGCCTCTACCACCTGTCTGACCAGCCTGGGGTCAGTACCAAACTGCATTCCTCCTTGTTTCACATTGGGGCAGGATATATTTAACTCAATGGCTGCTATTCCCGAGTGATTATCTATTATCCTGGTAATCAAAGCATATTCATCCACTGAGTTACCGGCTATGTTGGCTACTATAGTTACTCCTTCCTCCATTAAAGCAGGCAGATACTCCTGCAAAAACACCTCTATCCCCGGATTCTCCAGGCCAATGGCATTAAGCATTCCGGCCGGGGTTTCGTATATCCGAGGCGGTGAGTTGCCACAGCGCGGCTCCAGGGTAGTCCCTTTAACTATAACCGCCCCAATTTTGCGTATATCTATGTAAGACTGGTATTCGCGCCCATATCCGAAAGTCCCGGAAGCTACCGCCACCGGGTTCTGCATCTGCAAGCCTCCCAGATTCACTGACATATCAACAAGACCCAAGGAAACGCCCTCCTTATCAGTATTTAAATCAACAAATCATCGCGCCTGTAGGGGCGACCTGCACCGCAAGAAACCCAAGCGCCACAGCAATTCCGTAGGGGCGACCTGAGGTCGCCCGCCGGGGCTTTCTACAAATACCGGTGTAAGCCCGGGCGGGCGGTCGAAGACCGCCCCTACACAGTCCCGACCGAGATCCATATTAAACGTACCTGGCTCCGACTGAGGTCCATGTTCACGGTGCGATATTCACACTATCCAGGGGGAATACGGGGCCGTCGTGGCAAATCTTAACGTAGGACGGGTCGCTGGCTTTGAGTTTCCGAGCGCAACCCAAACAGGCTCCTACTCCACAGGCCATATATTCCTCCAAGGACAATTCCCCAGGCATATTGTTGCGGGCAGCAAAGGCGGCCACCGCTTCCATCATGGGTTCCGGACCGCAGGTATATATATAGTCGATGCTCTTGGGATCTATTTCCCGCTCCATAAGATCTGTGACCAGTCCCTTGAAACCCAGGCTCCCATCCATGGTGGCTATTCGATATTCCATCCCCAGACCGGTAAATTTGGGCCCGGAACAGGTCTCCTCCTTGCTTCCGGCACCATGCAGGACTATTACTTTATTGTTCCTGACCTTCAATTCACGGCCCAAAAACAGCAGGGGAGCAATGCCTACTCCTCCTCCTACCAAGAGCACTCTTCGATCCTGGACCAAGCTGAATCCCTTACCTAAAGGACCCATAACATCAAGGGGCTGATCGCTGCTATATAGGCTTAAGATTTCGGTACCCCGTCCAACTACCTTATACAGCAGAGTTATTAGACCGGCATCTACATCATAAATGCTTAAGGGACGCCGCAGCAAGGGGTCTTGGTTTCCACCCACCCGGATATGCACAAACTGCCCGGGTTGGGCCTCTCTGGCCAAGGCTAGGGCAGTAAATTCCATCTCCCACAGGTCTGGGCCTACCTTTTTATTACTCCTGACTATTCCTGAGCTGCAAGCAGGCATGTTTTAACCTCCATTTAATATAATTACCTTGCTAATAATTAGTCTTCGGTCGGATACATGAGAGTTTGGCATATCCCAAAACCCGGCCAGGACTTGGCCGGTTCGTCAATGCAAATCAAGTCAATAATTCTATCAATTGGCTCCGGCCAGATATTCCTGTAAGGGTCTTATAGCTTCATTTTTGCTGCCGGTAGGTCCTCCGTTCCTCAATACTTCCTTTACTACCTTAAGAGTATCCAGTGAGGTAAGACAGTGAACATTCAACTCCACGGCGGCCCGACGTATCTGAAACCCATCACTATAAGGCTTTCTTCCATGGGTCAGGGTATTGACTACAAAATCCACCTGGCCTTCCCGGATAAGATCAACGATATTAGGGGAACCTTCCTTGATTTTCTTTACTGTCTGCACCTTTACTCCCTTTTCCCTTAATGCCCGGGCCGTGCCTTCGGTAGCTATGATATTGAACCCCATATCGGCCAAGTCAGCCAATAGAGGTATGGCTTCTTCCTTATCTTTATCGGCGATAGTGGCTACTATACTGCCGGCCTCCGGTATTTCCAGCCCCGCAGCCAGCAAGCCCTTGTATATGGCACTACCCAGGGAGTAATCAATTCCCATCACCTCACCGGTTGATTTCATTTCCGGCCCCAGGTTTATGTCTACCTGCTGCAGTTTGCTAAAGGAAAATACCGGCACTTTTACGGCATAATAACCTATTTCCGGATATAAACCGCCATCATAACCCAAATCCTTCAAAGTTTCCCCCAGCATTATCATAGTGGCCAGCTTCACCATGGGTATACCGGTAACTTTGCTGACAAAAGGTATGGTTCGGCTGGAACGGGGATTAACCTCCAGCACATAGAGTTCATTCTCATGTTCTACGAATTGAATGTTGATCAAACCCCGTACCTCCAGTTCCAGGGCCAGTCGGGTGGTATAATTCACCACTTTATCTCGAATTTCAGGACAGATGTCGTGGGCCGGGAATACTGCAGTACTATCTCCAGAATGTACTCCAGCCCTCTCTATATGCTGCATAATGCCCGGTATCAATACTTCATGTCCATCGCAAACCGCATCCACTTCAATTTCCTTACCCATTAAGTACTTGTCTACCAATACCGGATGATCTTTATTAACCTGGGCCGCTGTTTCCATGTATTGTCTCAGTTCATCAATATTATCAACAATCTCCATGGCCCGGCCTCCCAGTACATAGGAAGGACGCACCAACACCGGATATCCTATGGCAGCCGCCGCTTTAACCGCCTCTTCTACCGAATATACACTCTTGCCTGGAGGTCTGGGTATTCCCAGCTCCTCCACCATGGCGTCGAAGCGTTCCCGATCCTCGGCCCGGTCAATACTGTCATTGGAACTGCCCAAAATATTGATTCCGGCTCGGCATAAGGGACCAGCCAGGTTAATAGCAGTTTGTCCGCCAAACTGTACTATGACTCCTTCCGGTTTTTCTTCCTCCAGAATATTCATAACATCTTCAAACACCAGGGGCTCAAAATAGAGACGGTCGGAAGTATCGAAGTCGGTGCTGACGGTTTCCGGATTGTTGTTAACTATGATAGCTTTAATCCCTGCTTCCCGCAGTGCCCATACCGCATGCACCGAGCAATAATCGAATTCAACCCCTTGCCCAATGCGAATGGGGCCGGAACCAATAACCAATACTTTACGGACCGAGGGATCATGATCGGCCTCATTTTCTTGCTCATAACAAGAGTAAAAATATGGAGTACGAGCATCAAACTCCGCAGCACAGGTATCCACCTGTTTGTAGGTTGGTACTATCCCCTTCTCCCTCCGCATGCGTCGCACATCTTTTTCCTGGATTCCTTTCAGATTGGCTATTTCACTATCGGAAAAACCCATCTTCTTGGCCGCAGTCAAGTTTTCCGCATCCAGCACCTTATTTTTAAGGGCCAGGGCGAAATCAATTATATTCTTCAGCTTCTTTAAGAAATATTTATCGATTTGAGTTATATCCCATACTTCATCTATAGTAAAGCCTCGGGCAAAAGCCGCAGCAATAATAAAAATCCGCTCATCATCCGCATAAAGCATCCGCTTTCTTAGGGCTTCATCACTTAAATTTTGTAATTCGGGCAAGAGCAAACCGTATAGGCCGATTTCCAGCGAACGGATGGATTTTAAGAAAGCAGCTTCAAAACTCCGATCAATTGCCATAACCTCCCCGGTAGCCTTCATCTGGGTTCCCAGTTTACGGTCGCCAAAAACGAATTTATCAAAAGGCCAACGGGGTACCTTTAAGACTACATAGTCAATAGCTGGTTCAAAGCAGGCAGTAGTAGTTCCGGTCACGGTATTGGGTATTTCGTCCAGGGTATAGCCCAGGGCTATTTTGGTGGTGACTCGGGCGATGGGATACCCGGTAGCTTTGGAAGCCAGAGCACTGGAACGGCTAACCCGAGGATTAACCTCGATAACATAGTATTTCTTACTAAAGGGATCCAGGGCAAACTGGACATTACAGCCTCCGGCTATTTTCAAAGCCCTTATTATCTTGATGGATGCTGATCTTAGCATCTGGTATTCTTCATCGGTCAGAGTCTGGGCAGGAGCTGCCACTATACTGTCCCCGGTGTGTATTCCTACCGGATCCAGGTTCTCCATGGAACAAATGGTAATACAGTTATTGTTTGCATCTCGCATTACCTCAAACTCAATTTCTTTGTAGCCGGCTACACTTCTTTCGATCAAGGCCTGGTGAATGGGGCTGCTTTTAAGACCCCGATTTACTATGTTAATGAGTTCTTCTTCATTGATGCAGCTGCCTCCGCCGGTTCCTCCCAGGGTATAGGCAGGACGTACTATTAAGGGATATCCAATTTTATCAGCAAATGTAAGAGCCTCTGGTATAGAATGTACTATGGCACTCTCGGGTATGGGTTCATCTATTTCCTGCATGGTATCCTTGAACAACTCCCGGTCTTCAGCCCTATAAATGGCCTCCAGGGGCATGCCCAGAACGGGAACTCCTTTTTCCTCCAGTACGCCGGCTTTATCCAGAGCCAAAGCCATATTCAGCCCTATTTGTCCGCCCAGGTTAGCAATTATCCCATCCGGTTTTTCTTTATCTAGAATTTTTATTACACTCTCCAAAGTTATGGGTTCCATGTAGACTGCATCAGCAATGTCAACGTCTGTCATAATAGTGGCAGGATTGCTATTTAGCAGGACAACCCCAATCCCCTCCTCTTTAATGGCTCGACAAGCCTGAGTTCCCGCATAATCAAATTCCGCCGCCTGTCCGATAATAATCGGACCAGAGCCAATTACCAGCACTTTTTTCAAATTCTTGTCCAGGGGCATTAAGACTCCCTCCATTTATCCATATTTTAAGACTTAAAGCATATTCACGAAATCATCATAGAAAAATCCAGTTTCACTGTAGCCCAAAAACCCCTCCGGATCGAACTGAACCGAAAAGGCTAGATACTGTAGGTGTCTAATGCCTTCAATGCTGTGGTCATTCAGACTGCGCAGCGTTACCTCCAAAGCCAAATCTCCGATAGAATCCTGATCAATGGCAAAACCATGATTCTGAGTAGTAATATATACCCTTCCATTGCTTAAATCCTTTACCGGATGATTGCTTCCTCGATGCCCATAATCTAAGCGGATGGCTTTTGCCCCCATGGCCAGGGCCAGGATCTGGTGACCCAGCCCTATACCAAATAAAGGTATCTGGCCCAGCAAATTACGGCAGCTATCTATAGCATAGACTAGCGCCTGAGGATCACCTGGCCCATCAGATATTAAGACCCCATCGGGACCCAAGGCCATTATTTCTGAGGCGCTAATAGTGGCCGGTACTGCTATAACCTGGCATCCCCGCTCCATTAAAGAATTTATTACTCCTCTTTTGGTACCCAGGTCCACCAGGACGATTTTTTTATCCCCCTGCCCAAAGTTCATAATATTTTTACGCGTCACACACTTTACCATATCACCGCTTAGATCCCGGGCCTCTTTTTTGGCCTTTTGAATCAAGCGGTCCATATTGTTCAGTTGATCGGTAATAATGCCTCCCATGGTGCCGTTTTTCCTCAGTTCCCTCGTCAAGGCTCGGGTATCGACCTCAGTTAACACCGGTATTTCGCTCTTGTTGAGGAAAGTGATCAAATCGGTTTCCATTTCATAGTGGCTGGGGAAATCCGTTGCTTCTCGCAGGATAAGGCCTTTGATCATAGCCGAACGGGAAGCGAAACTTCTTTGATTCAAGCCTACATTTCCAACCAGAGGATAGGTCATAACCACAATCTGACCATAGTAGGAGGGATCGGTAATGATGTCCTGGTAACTAATCATAGCGGTACTGAATACTACTTCTCCTCCCGCCATACGACAATCGTTTAATAGCCAACCGGGGAAAACTCGGCCATTTTCCAGAACCAGGTATCCTTTCATGAATGGTGTCCTCCTTATACTATGCTGCCCTCCCGGGCCACAATTTTTCCATTTACTATAGTAATATAAGGCCAACCTGTTAAGATCTGGCCCTTAAAAGGGGTATTTTTACCCTTGGACTGGAATTTTTCCGGCTCCACCTTACGAACTGCTGCCGGATCAATAATAGTCAAATCAGCCCTAGCTCCTATGTTCAGGGTTCCGCCATCCAGGCCCAAAATATCAGCCGGTCCGCAGCTAAACAGTCTTACCATATCATAAACATCTAGCTGCCCCTCTTGTACTAATCGATCCATTATCACCGCTACTGCGGTTTCTAGTCCAGAAATACCCATGGCCGCCAGTTGAAACTCGCAGTCCTTGGCTTCCCGGTGGTGGGGTGCATGATCGGTGGCAATACAGTCAATGGTTCCGTCCTGCAATGCTTCAATTAAAGCCTGGATATGCTCAGCTGAACGCAGGGGAGGGTTGACTTTGGCGTCGCTATCATAATCTCCCAGTATTTCATCGCTTAGGGTTAGATGGTGGGGAGTGACTTCACAGCTTACGTTGACTCCCCTTGCCCGGGCCTGCCTTACCAACTCCAGGGAATCTTTAGTTGAAAGATGGCAAATATGAATGTGTCCACCGGTTAACTCTGCCAGCCTTATATCCCGAGCCACCATCAGCTCTTCAGCCGCAGCCGGTATGCCCTTTAAACCATAAATGGTAGAAAAATAACCCTCATGCATCTGACCGTCCTGGGAAAGCTCCATATCTTCACAATGAGAAAGTACGGGAATACCAAACATTTTGGTATATTCCAGGGCATTACGCATAACATTGGCCTTTACCACTGGCTTGCCATCATCAGAGATAGCCACGCAGCCCGCTGCCAATAGGTCAGCTACCTCGCTCAATTCCTGTCCGGCCTGGCCTTTGCTGATGGTTCCTATGGGATAAACCCTTACCAGACCTGCTTTCTCTGCCTTTTCTCGAATAAATCGGACCACCGGAGCGCTATCCACCACCGGTTGAGTATTGGGCATACAGCAGACTGCGGTAAAACCTCCAACAGCGGCAGCCCGGGTTCCAGTAACAATATCCTCTTTGTATTCAAAACCTGGTTCTCTCAGATGAACATGCATATCTATAAATCCTGGACACACTAACATATTCCGGGCATCAATCACTTCTGCCCCGGTCTGATCTATATCAATGCCAATCTGACTTATGATCCCATCCTCAATCAGCAGATCCATAATCTGATCTAAATCGTTATCTGGGTCAATAACTCGTCCACCTTTAACCAGCAATCTCATCTTTTGATCCCCCCATCATTAAGAACAGCAAGGCCATCCTTACCGCAACACCATTGGTAACCTGTTCATTAATCACTGAATGAGACCCTTCCGCTACTTCACTGGATATTTCCACTCCCCGGTTCATGGGTCCCGGATGGAGTACCAGCACATCCTCTTTGGCATATTTTAAGTGCCGGTTGCTCAGCATATACATATTGGCATATTCATCCAGGGAGGGGAATAAACCCGCTTCCTGCCGTTCTCTTTGAATTCTCAACACATTGATAACATCAACGTCCCGCAAGGCCTGCTCCATGCTATAATAGGCTTTTACCCCCATCCTTTCCACTTCCGGAGGTATCAAGGTAGAAGGACCTACCACTCTAATCTCGCAGCCAAATTTACTTAATCCGTATATATTAGAACGGGCTACCCGACTATGAAGTATATCGCCCACAATAGCCACCTTTAATCCTTCCAGGGTTCCTTTGCTCTCCCGAATGCTGTACATATCCAACAGAGCCTGAGTAGGATGCTCGTGCTGACCATCCCCGGCATTAATTACACTCATACTGGTATTCCGGGCTACATATTGGGGAGTTCCGCTCATGGAGTGCCTCATTACCATAAGATCAAATCCCATCACTTCTATGGTCTTGATGGTATCCCGCAGGCTTTCCCCCTTCTGTACGCTGCTGCTAGAAATGGCCAGGTTTACCGTATCAGCACTCAGATATTTGCCGGCAATTTCAAAGGAAGTACGGGTGCGGGTGCTATTCTCATAGAAAACTGTAACCATGGCTTTGCCCCTTAGAGTAGGGACCTTTTTAATATCTCGTTTAATGACATCCTTCATAGGAATCGCCGTGTCCAAAATCAATTGGATTTCTTCCCGGCTGAGTTCTCGCATTCCCAGCAAATCTTTCCGATTAAATTTCACCGCCAAGCCTCCTCTGTTTTTTGGGGGGTGAGATTTTCACTACCCAATCTAAGTAACGTAGATCAGCAGGGACATAAAAAAACCTTCCCTGCCTAAGGCCAACAAGGGAAGGTTCTGCTAACGCTCTTGCCCTTGACAGCCTCTCGGGACTGAGTTAAAGGGTCAGGTGCTTAAGAATCACCAATTATTTCTTGGATTATTACTTTGTCATCTCCATCTAGTTCTTGGACCAGTACTGCTATATTTTCCTGTTTGGAAGTAGGGACATTTTTTCCTATAAAATCAGCCTTGATAGGCAACTCCCGGTGTCCCCGGTCTACCAGTACGGCTAACTGTATACTCTTGGGCCGTCCCAGGTCCATCAAAGCATCCATTGCCGCCCTGACTGTCCTCCCGGTATATAAAACATCATCCACCAAAACTATTGTCTTATGATTGATGTTAAAATTAACCTCGGTTCGATGTACCAGCGGCTGGGAAGCCAGGGTGGTCAGGTCATCCCGGTAGAGAGTTATATCCAATATACCTACGGGAACATTGATACCTTCAATGGCTTCGATTCGTTCAGCCAGTCGGTAGGCTAGAGGTCCTCCCCGCCGGCGGATACCAATTAAGACAACATTGTCCACACCTTTATTCTTTTCAATAATCTCATGGGCTATCCTGGTTAAAGCTCTTTTGATAGCCATTTCATCCATTATGGTGTTTTTATCCCGAACTCCCACTGCTGCCCTCCTAACTCAGGCCAAAACAAAAGCCTGCTTTCAGCCGTAAGACTTAAAGGCAGGCATATAAATCCCGTCAATCCTTGCTAGCCTCACGGGGCCAACTTAAAGGTTCTTACTGAATTTTAATCCAAGCTATTTCAACTGTCAAGTTAAAGCTTATTCCAACAATATGCACCGAAAAACTGGTAATCATTGCAGGCGACCACAGGGCGCCCCTACAGACCCGCACTGTTAAATATAGATCTTAGGCGGGCATATTGTAGGGGCGGTCTTTGACCGCCCGTTTTCATGCACCCTTAAGTTCTCTCACCATCAAGTTGTCTTATTATAGCCTGGAAATACTCCGGCATTTCACTGTTAAACTCCATATACTGACCACTGACCGGATGGATAAAGCCCAACAACTTAGCATGGAGAGCCTGGGAATCCAGATTAAAATGTGACTTGGCCGAACTATAGAGGGGATCTCCTACTACCGAATGCTTAATATAGGCGAAATGCACCCTGATTTGATGGGTGCGCCCGGTTAAAAGCGTGACCTTCACCAGGGAATAATTGCGATACCTTTGTAAAACCTGGTAATGGCTGATAGCCGGTTTGCCGTTTCCTACTACCGCCATTTTCTTGCGATCCACCTTACTGCGACCGATAGGAGCATCAATAGTACCCAGGTTTTCTTTAATGACCCCATGTACCAGAGCCACATACTCCCGGTTTATGGTATGGTCTTTTATCTGAGCAGCCAGGCTGCGGTGGGCAGCATCATTTTTGGCTGCTACCATTACCCCGGAGGTATCCTTATCCAGGCGGTGTACAATACCGGGACGTAAATCGCCATTTATGCCGGACAGGTCTTTAATATGATACAGCAAGGCATTTACCATGGTTCCGTCCTGGTGGCCGGGAGCAGGATGAACTACCATCCCTTTTTCTTTGTTGATTACTACCAGGTCCTTATCCTGATAAATTATATCTAAAGGAAGATTCTGAGCCAGAGTCTCCACCTTTTCCGGGGCTGGGATCTCCACCAAAATTTCCTGACCTTCGTTCAAACGATAGCTGCTTTTACAGGCCTGGCCGTCCACCAGTATGTGTCCCTCTTTAATCAATGTCTTGACTGTGGTACGGGAAAGACCGGATACCTGCTCTGCTACCAAAGCATCCACCCGCTCCCCTTCCATATCTTCTTCCACGGTAATAATTGCTCTGTTAACCATTTGTTCTTTCACTCCGCTCCTGCATGAAAACATACCATACTAACAAAAAACTACCTACGACTATAGCCATATCCGCAAAATTGAATACGGGCCACCAATGCAAGTCCAAAAAGTCAATTACATGGGAAAACCTCAGCCTATCCACCAGATTGCCCACGGCTCCCCCGCTGAGTAAACCCATTATCATGGCCAGGACATTTGGAGGCCGGGATACAGCAACCCAAATCGACACCCCGATAATTACAATTATAGAGGCAATAACGAAAAAGGCAATTTTGCCTTGCAAAATACTAAATGCTGCTCCCTGATTATGCACATGGGTCAACCACAGGATCCCATCAATAAGAGGCCTGCTCTCACCCATGAACAGGGTGCTGCTTACCCACCATTTGCTGCTCTGGTCCAAAAGGACAACCAGAGCCAGGATTATCCAGTAATACAATATCTAACCTCCATGGCTGTTTTTTTTACAGTGCTATTATTTTACGATACCTTGCTTATTTAAACAAGGAAAGCAGTATCCCAAGGGAAAAAACAAAAAAACCTCTTTATCAGAGGATTTTTTTGCCATAGGTTATGTTATGTTTTGTACTAAATATAATCTGAGTATCTTGTTCTTATCAACCTGGCAAGCAAATCAAATCATCTTAGATGACTCTTCTAACTATCGGACCTCAATTTTCCAGGCGCAGCCTAGGAGTACTTATTCCCGTAACCTTCGGTACCCAGCCCAATTTCGCAGCTGTTTCATCCAAATCCACCATTAATACGGCTTCTTCCAAAAACATACCGTCAGGACATACGCCCATGATCCACTGCATCCAGCTCTTGCCATATCGTTCCCAGAGCAGTTTCCGAAATTCCAGGTAACCGACTTCATTTACTGTAGGCAATTCACCAGCAACCTCCTTATCCCGGTATCGAAGCAGGTATTCTTCAATACCTTTATAAATAATAATCTCTCACACCTATTATTATTTTACATAATTCGACACGGAACAGGCAAGTTATTATATTCACTATAGGACAAATAATAACTTGCCTGTAAAAAAGTTGATACCAAAATGCTTTATTCTAACCACACCAAAATAGTTTATCCCAATGGAGTTTCTGGCGACCACAGGTCTCTCCTACAGACCAGCATCGTTAGTATAGATCTCAGCGGGCATATGTAGGGGCGGTCTGTGACCGCCCCTCCGGCATAGCCCAAAATTTTCATACTCGTTTGTGTTCCCATGGGAGTTGATAAGTTGGTGCCTGGCAGCAGGTGAGCAGCTTTATTCTCCGATATAATCTATGGACTTGACCTGATATTTAAATGTGCCTCCCGGAGCATTTACCAGGACTTCATCCCCTACCTGTTTCAGCATCAAAGCTCTGCCCACTGGCGACATACAGGAAACATCCCGGCTGTTTTTTCTATTATAGTTGGGACCGACAATATGAAAAGAAAACTCCTTCTGATTACCTACATTAATGACGGTAACCAGGGTTCCAATAGTGATAATGGGCATACCATTAGCCTTTCCGGTCAACTCTTCGGATTTTTCCACTAACTGCCGCAGCTGCAGCAAATAGTTCTTGAACTCTATAGTATATTCCCGGTATTCATCACAATTCTTTGCTATAAAGTCCTCTACAATCTGGCTTTGCCTTTCTTCCATATCCTCCAAATGTTCTTGCAGCCCTTTAAGGATATCTGGCGACAACTCTATTTCCTTCATACTAGCCCCTCCACTCAAAGACATAAAATGGAAAATCACCAATAAAATAAGATTGGGCATTCCACAATTCAAGTGGAATACCCATCTTTATGTACATTGTATACCTGACAGACAAGGGCTGTCAACTATGTTTTATATTTCCTTTTAATTTAACATTTACCAATTTCTGCCCTAATATTTATTAAACCCTCTGCTTTCTAATCCTGGATAGCCTCAAGGCCAGTAGAAAAGTAAGCAAAATGATTATTAACAGCAGCCATTGATGAAGGATAAGATAAACCGCTAATATGACGGGTGTCAGCAGTATTTTTACTATTACCCGCAATCCCTCTTTATCTGCAATATATTGGGCTAGGGGTGGAGAATAGTGATAGTATAATGCCACCATACTCCGGCCTATATTATTGGTCAGCAGATGCTGATCGCGAAAAGCGCGTAACAATACCACTGCCGGTTCATATTTGGAGCCAAAGGCAGCGGTGGCAATAAAACACTGGTCAATAGAATTCCGGTACAGCTCTATGGTATAGCAGCGATCAGCAATTCCTGGTGTTTGCACCATGATACTTATGGTATCCCCTTCCGGATCCAAGGAAATCTGATCTTCGGTCTGGAGTAACTGATTATAGTAAACTGATACACTGCTCTGGGCGGTCCCTGTATAAGTCAAAGCCAGGCTGGACAGGCTGTCATCGATGTTAAGCTGATAATCAATTTGCTCAGGCCGAAAATCACTGAGCAAATCATTACTCCCATCCAGCAAGTGCAAGCTTATTAAAGGGCCCGCTTCAACCGGTCCCACTGCATCGGATAATACCAGGTCTCCCGGCGTCAAACCTGAACTTGCTTCCGGTATAAGGCCAAAACACAGGTATTTGCCAATGTCCTCGCTCTTTATGGTATACTGCAGCAGATTAGCACCCGGGATTTCAATCAGATTGTCCTGCTGAGCCGAATCAGCCCTATACCACTCAAAGCGAGAGTTTCCCTCCGGATCCTGATTAGCATCATGATAGATATATTTCCCTTGCAGCACCTCCCCCGGATACAGGCTACCGCTGATGCTCAAATCAGAGGCTGTGGGAGCAAGATTAATTCCTAGAGCCTCTAGGGCATCCACCATCCCCCCGGTTAAAATCTTGTTCGACAAACTACTCAAAGGGTTATGTACTGCAGAATCCAAAATTCGCTGCTTAATAAGGGCATTATCGTTAATCCCGGTACTGGCCAAAAGAGCTGCTACCCCGGAAACATAAGGAGTAGCCATTGAAGTGCCATTAAGAAATCCATATTTATTATCCGGCCTGGTACTGTATATTGATTTTCCTGGAGCTGCCACATCCACCGAATTATAGCCATAGTTGGAAAATGATGTAAGGTTGCCCATATTATCCACGGCAGCAACAGCAATAATATTATCCAAATCGAAAGAAGCCGGATAGAGCGGGAAATCATCAATGTCCTTAGGAGATTCACCGCTATCAACATTTCCCGCTGCAGTCACAAAAATCATATCCGAACCACCAATGGCATCTTGCAAGGCTTGGGAGGAATCGGATCCCCCCCAACTGCAATTGACTATTTTGGCTCCAGCCCGGGCTGCATATTCAATGGCACTAATGGCATCACTGGTGCTGCCACCTGAGGCGTTCATGAACTTAAGCGGAAGAATCTTCACCCCCGGTGCCACCCCCACTACTCCCAGCAGGTCATGAGCAGCAGAGATTATACCGGCACAATGAGTACCATGGGCATCCTCGGAGGCTGAATCATAAACACTCTTATCATCATGAACAAAATCCCATCCATTAAGATCGTCAATCAGGCCATTATTATCATCATCCACACCATTGTCCGGAATTTCACCCTGATTAATCCATATGCTATGAGACAGATCCGGATGCCTGATGTCAATACCAGTATCAATAATCGCCACCAGCACCTCCGGATTTCCCTCAGTCACCTGCCAGACTCCCTCCAGATTGATATCAACCTCTGCAACACCTACATTCCCATCAATAGATTGTCCATAGTTTTTAAGACCCCATAAAAGGCTGGCATCAGCATCCTGGGAGATAGGAGTTCCCATGGGATAAAGACAATAATCAGGTTCTACGTATTCAACTGCAGGATCCTTGGCTATTTCTTCCAATAACGAGGATTGGCTCTGGGCACGGAAAGAACCCGCCGGAGATACCAGCTGGGCATTTATAATTTGAAGATCTTGTCGTTTCTGCAAGGCATGCTCGTTGATCACTTTAGCTTTGCCCTCTGCACTAACCCCGGCTTTGTATTTGACAATATATTGTGCTGGATACTGTTGGCTTTGACCCAAGGCTAGGCAAGGGGAACCAATCATCCCCCAGATAAGGGTAAAGAAAAGGATAAGCAGGATTTTAGAGGGTCCAGGAAAAGGAATCAAAAAACAATACCTCCAAGAACTATTACAGTAATAATCGGAAAAAGTATTACCATCAGTAATAGCCTATTTACTCATTTCACTCATTTTACCATAACTAACAATGAGCTCCCTAGAGGTATTCAGCACTTTGGATGATCCGAAATTAATGAGGAATATACTCTTATTTACTTGAATATAAACCGTAGGCGCTATTTGCATTCTGGACAAAAATAATACCGTTACCCGGCTTGTCGATTTGAGCCCGTTCTCGGATAGCGGATACGATTGAATCAGTCAGGGGCTCCTCACACAATAACAAAACCAGCTCTTTTTCCGGTTCTATATCCATGGCAAAAATCTTGTTAGTTTCATGGATGCCTGAACCTCTCGCATTAATGATCGTTCCTCCACTGGAACCAGCTTTGTTTGCAGCCTCTATCACAGAGGCTGCCCTGCCTCTGTCAACAATTACATAAATAACCTTATACATGGTATTTTCTGCACCTCTGCTTTCTAAATTATGGCTGTCTTTGTAACATGAAGCTCCAAATAGATTAATAACAGAAGTAGTAAATACTATTCCATGACCTTTTTTGATCAATTTTAATTCTTTTTTCATTGCTTCCATAGCTTTATAGATAATATCTTTAGTAGATATCATGATTACGATTTCTTTTCGAACTTCGGTTAAATCAAGTAGTTCCAAAATCTTGTTTTTTACAGTTCCTCTTCCTAAAAAAATGGTTCCTCCCGTTACTCCGTGTTGCTTGGCCAATTTCATAACCTTACTCCCCAAACCATAATTGAGTATTACACAAAGCAACTCAAACTCAGGTAGCTGAGGACTATTATCCATCTGATTCTATTCCTCCTTTTACCGACTTAACCCTAAAAATATAACCTACAATCTGTAAAGCAATAACTGGTGTTAAGGCTACCATAGCAATCATACCAAATCCATCAATTAACACGTCGGCTGCTTTAATAGCTTCAGCTACTCCTTGGGCAAAGGCCAAAATAAAAGTTACCGTCATAGGGCCTGAAGCTACTCCACCAGAATCAAAAGCCATTCCAACAAACAATGGTGGAACAATAAACACCATACCTATTGCGATTATATATCCTGGTAAAAGATAATGCCATAGCTGAATTTCGGGAATTATTATCCTAAGCATTGATAATGCTACTGCAAAGCCAACCCCAATGCAAAGTGCAAATAGTACAATAGGCCTTTTCACATAACCACTGGTAATATCCTCTATTTGATGGGTTAGGACGTGGACCGCAGGCTCTGCCAAAATAGTTACCAGACCTAGAACAAACCCTATAATTACAATCAAGGGGAGATTGCCTGAAGATGCCACATTAATGCCTATGATACGGCCCACATCCATAAAACCAGCATTCACCCCAATTAAGAATAATACTAAGCCAATAAATGTATATACAAGACCTTTCAGTATCTTTCGCAGAGCCTTTCGCTCAATTTTACAAAACATTACATTGATAAATAAAAATATGGTTAATAATGGAATCAGAACGAAGAAAACTTCAATAGCTATGGTTGGCAGCTTTTGAATGAACGGTCCTATAATTGAAGATGAGGAAGCTATGTGGTACTCAATAGTACCGGAGATCTTATCAGTTTTAGAAAGAATACTCATAAGCATTACTGCTATTATAGCCCCGGCTGAGGCCAGCGCAACTAATCCAAAGCTATCTTTCTCGGAAGCTTGGCTATCCCTCTTCAAGGAAGAGATGCCTGTTGCCAGAGCCAGCATAAACGGTACCGTTAAGGCTCCGGTAGTGGCACCTGAAGCATCAAATGATATGGCTAAAAATTCTGGCGTCGTAAACAAAGCTAAAAGCAGAATGACTACATATAGTATTATTAAGACAATATGTAAAGGTATGTTCCTTACTATTCTGATCGAGCCCAGAGTAAACATTAAACCAATACCTACGGAGACAATGACAAGAATACTCAGCTTCGATACCAAACCCGAGGTAACAAACTCTATCTGTCCAGCAATAATATGCAAATCAGGTTCAGCTATGGATATAAAAAACCCCAGTATTAATCCACCCAAAGCCACTATCCAAATCTTGTTGCTTTTGGCCAGGGCAGATCCCATTAGATTTCCAATAGGTATAATTCCGATATCTACTCCAAATAGAAAAACAGACAAGCCCAAGATAATTAATAAAGCCCCCAAAACAAATCGAAAAATCAAGATGCCTTCCAGGGGAACAATGGTATAATTTAACACCAACACGATCAGCGTGATGGGAAGTACAGCAAATAAAACCTCTTTAAATTTGTTCAATAAGTCCAATTAAATACAGCTCACTTCTTTATTATTAAGTATTAATTGCTTTAAGAAAGTATTAACTAATGATATCGTATATCGAAAGCCTAAAGCAAATTGGACCACCTATAGCAGGTGATTTATAAAATACATGTTCCTTCCAGCATACTATCCGAAAGAAATAAAGCCCAAGGAAGCATCCGTCCAAACATATTTTGCTTTGTCGTCTATTTCCAGCAATAATTGTATAAGATCGGTCAATCTACAGTTTAATTCATCCAAATCCTCGGCCTCAACATGATATCCTGGCGACTCCGGAACAGATGCTGCAAACCACCCTCTTTCGTCTTGCTCGATGACGACTGTAAATTTCAGTCTTGGCTTAGTCAAAACCGTTTCCTCCTATTCTCATAAAAAATGGAATCAGGCCCAGTTTGCGAAATATTAGAAGAATTGCTGCTGTGAGATGTATAAGGTGATGTGTAATTGCTTTGTGAGTATATTGGCACTGATTATTAACAAGGATTAATACAAAAATGAATGTGTATTATAGAGTACCAGACAAGATTAGTTGGGTTAGATTATATTAATACATTATAACCCCCCTTGCTTTTAAATCTTATTTTTTCATAATGTGCATATTTTACTCTATTTTGTTATTAGATTCAACTTTACATTCAGCAATCCTCGGTCAGGCAACTCCATCAGCTTTCTGACTTTTTAGCTGAAACACGACAAACTTATATATTAAATTCTAATTAATTAGTTGCAATCCACGCACCCGTGCAGGGTGCGACGCTAGTAGAATCGGTTGTCTTGGTTGTGTAAGCAATGTTTCAATCCACGCACCCGCGAGAGGTGCGACCAGGACTGGCCAGTGCACATCGACATTTGCCATGACGTTTCAATCCACGCACCCGCGAGAGGTGCGACGTATAGTGGATGCGCACTTAGCGGTCGATCTGCTGCTGTTTCAATCCACGCACCCG
>LSQX01024886.1_pt1 | contig 74292 bp, 64 predicted proteins | sample 654561 | NCBI WGS metagenome assembly LSQX01 (sample SAMN04489861, study PRJNA283612) | anaerobic digester metagenome | isolation source: 4 biogas reactors fed with cattle manure at either 37C or 55C with and... | place: Denmark: Kongens Lyngby | collected 2014
CAGCGAGCGTCACCCTACTCGATATTGGTGAGTAAGCTCTTCGAGTCTATAGTTCGCGCCTACCTCTCGGTGGCGACCCGTGTTTCCATACCTTCCGGTATATCGCTCTTCAGACTCCGCCGCCAGGCAACGACTGCTAAGCCCACGAGCAAGGGTATGAGAGGTACTGTGTACAGCGGCCAGGAGGCGACTCGCACTGAACGAATCACTCTCTCGCTACCGGGGACAACCTCTCCGTTAAGATCGATGAGACGCATTACGTATTTGCCTTTTGCTTCAAGGTCAATTTTGAACGCCTCAAATGTCGGTTCGCGGTCGCTGTCTTCCGTGACTTCGACGATGCTATACCCGAGAGCGTAACCCGGTGTCTGTTCTACGTAATAAGGTTTGCGCTCGATGGTTTGGATGACCTCACCGTCTTTGAGTATCTGGATCTTGGCATCTACGATCTCTTTGGTGTGTACCCACATCCATGCGCTGCGAGTACCCAAGCCTTCCAGCGGCTTGTGCAGACTTGACATCTTCAGATACTGGTACTGGTTGTACTCGAGTTCATGTGAGGGTTTCAGATAGAACGTACGTCTGCCCTCCAAGTAGAGGACGTGACTATTGTCATCCGACAATACGGGTCGGGTCCATTTGCTTTCAGGAATGATCTCATAGCCAACGCCGGCACGTCGAGGTGCGAAGACCACCAGATTCTTTTGCGTCTCCGGAACAACTTCACCGTTAGGATCAACAAGACGAATCCGATATTTTCCCTCGGGCAGTTCAAAGACAAAAGCCTCCACCGGACTGGTCACATATAGCTTCGGAGCTTCCGGTTGCTGAGGAGAGGCGGGTATCTCTTCAGGTTTGGCGTACTCACCTGTCTTGCGAACCCGCTCCAGGAGCTTGTCCATCTTTTCTTGCCATTTCGACTGTGCATCGTAGTACGCTGACACGGCATCGTAGTAGTCGTCTTGTAGTTTTTCATAGCGCTCGAAGGCTTCGTGAGCCTCAGGACCGGTTATGAGTTCTACCCTGCCGTAGTAGCCCTCGGGATAGGAGTAGACGTAGGGGATCTTTTCCACGGTCTTGAACACCGTATTCCCTTTGAGAATCTCAAGTGTGCCGTCTACTTCTTCCTTGGTGCCAAACCAGTCGGCCATATACTCCTGAGTTATTTCCCAAAAATAGATCTCCGAGCGCAAACTATTCATGATATTGGTCTCATCTGCGAGCAGATAGATGGTGTCGACTTGGCGCGGAGCAAAACTGCCTCCGAATTCTTTGCCCGTCCAAGGGCTCAGACTCCAGACAAACTGATGTTCCTTTTTCGGGGTTCCCTGTCCTTGCTTAACCTCTTGAGGAACCTGGGTGAGAGCTTCGCTCGGGTCGGCAGCCCAGACTAAACCGACTGCCAACACAGCTATGAGCAAAGAGCCAAGTAGCGAGACTATGGGGCGCTTCATCGCTTAACCCCCCTACGATCGAAGATGGTGACCGCGGCTCCAAGCAGAACCGTCGTGTAGATCAAGGATGAGACGACGCTCACTAAATACTGTCCGATGTTCCCCTGGCTTACCGCCACCATGCCCCTTACGAAATAAGCAAGGGGAGAAATCCACTGGACCAAAACGTTGACGTTATCGAGCACCAGGCGAGTGTAGATGAGCAGAGTAGTCAAGTTCTTCCCCGGCAACGACATGATCAGGCTGTGAGCTCCCCAGAAGATCACGAAAGAGAGCACTAGTGAAATAAACAGGATCACAGCGAAGATTGTTCGTTTGGCCGCGGCAGACAAAAAGATCCCGAAAGAGATCATACACGATGCGAGGAAAACGGACAGAACAAACAACCCAAAGAAGTTGCCTGAGAATCCTAAGTTCGTGAACTGCGAAAGCAAGAAGAAGTTGATCAGGCTAAAGCCCAGGACAACAAAGAAAGTCAGGACTTGTTGAAGAAACTTGCCCAGCACATAAGAGAGAGAATCGACGGGTCCGTAAAACAGTACTTCCAAGGTTCCCTGTTCGCGCTCTCGGGAAATGGCGAGAGCCGAACACAACCCCAGGTACGTAGCGGCCAAAAAGACCGTAAGGTAAAATGGCGCTGTAATGGGGTTCGGCAAGGCTTCCAGACCGTTGTTGACGACGTTGAGTAAGGAGACGCGAATGGAACCATATGCGGTGAGGAGGAAGATCACAAACAAAACGACGTACAGCCCTAATCCATACAAGGTGGAAAAGAGCTCGCGTCTCGCCGTGACCTTAATGGCGTGAATTCTATGAGACCAAGCACTCATACGGCCGCGCCCTCCTTAGTGAGAAGTGTAATATTCTTTTCCGTAATGGTGACAAATGCCTCTTCCAATGTCATCTCATGGCGTCGCATAGAGACGGTGACCCCGCCTGCACCAGCGATGGCCCGTGATATCTCCGCTCGGTAGTCTTTGTCAGCTTTCGTTCTCACAGTGTAGTCTGGCCCTGATCCCTGTACCTCTACGACGAACGGCAGAGCGCTCAAGATCTTGTTCAGGTCCGGGACCGGGCTTTCGAGTTCGATCGAGATTTCGATCTCTTCCGTGAGGCGGCGACGGAGGTTGCTCATTGTATCTTCGGCCACAAGACGTCCCTTGTTTAGGATACCGATCCGATCACACGTTCTTTCAATCTCTGAAAGGATGTGTGACGAAATGAAGAAAGTACGGCCCTTGCGGTTCTCGTCCATGATTATGTCGCGGACTTCCTTGATGCCGTGGGGGTCCAGCGAGGAAACAGGTTCATCAAGGATGACCAGTTCGGGATCATGCAGCATTGCTCGCGCCAAACCGAGCTTCTGCTTCATACCCTTGGAGTATCCGCTCAGCAGTTCATGTTTGCGGTGATCGAGGTTGAACAATCCCAATATATTGGTGATCCGCTGGTCAATGTTATCTATTTGATAAAGCTGACCGAAAAACCGCAGATACTCATAGGCAGTCATATCTTCATAAAGATATTGAAACTCGGACAGCACCCCAATGCGGCGCTTGATGCCGAAATAATCGGACGATAGTTCTTTGCCGAATAGATATACCGAACCCGAGGTAGGCTTAAGCAAGCCCAAGAGCATCATCGCTGTAGTGGTCTTACCTGCTCCGTTGGGCCCGAGAAAACCGTAGATTTCCCCTTTTTCAACGTGGATATTGAGGTCTTCCACGGCTGTCAGTTGTCCAAACCGCTTGGTAAGGCCTTCTGTTCGGATCACGGCTACTAACCCTCCTCTTTATTCATATTAGCGCCCATCATAAGCGCCCGTCGTCTTATCTAGGCTGGTTTGGCCTATACAGTCTTTAGATTCGCTACTTTCTTGGTATCCCCTTTCTGCAGAGTGTACCATGATTGGTCTGACAGCCCATTTCGGCATTTTAGAGCCTATTGAATGAAAATGCTTCGCGTCATTGAAAAAGCTCTGCGTGTTTCATACCGCAGAGCTTGGATTTGTGGTGGAGGCGGCGGGGAGTCGCACCCCGCGTCCGACCAGGACCCAGCAGCACTTTCTCCGGGCGCAGCTTCCCGTCAGGTTCACTCTCTGGCTGGCCGGAAAGCATGCCTTCCAAAGAGCTATCTCGGTTTAGTGTCGACCCATTTCACCGAGAATAGGAATGGGTACCAAGCCTGCTTTGATGACGCCCTTTCCGCAATCACAGGCAAATCGCGGGAGGACGGCGGCCTTATATCTTAGGCCGCGAGTGCGTACTGATCGTTGGCAGTTATTTGCCTTGCCGCTGTTTAACGAGACCGCGGCGATCTCGGCCCGCTTATACTGCTAGAACTCTGACCGTCGAGCCTACTCGCCCCCATGCCGACGTTGAAGGTCTCGCTTCAAAGACCGGCTGACATCTCTTTGTGTTTCTCTTTTGGCGATGGTATCCCGTTTATCCCATTGTCGCTTCCCGCGTGCCAGGGCCAGCTCTATTTTAGCATATCCGTGTGGGGTGAAGTAAGCCTGCAAAGGGATAAGCGTATATCCGGATTCGCGAATCTTGCCTACGAGACGCCGAATCTCGGAACGATGCAACAGCAGCTTACGAGAACGAGTGGGTTCATGGTTCCAGCGATTGCCATGAGTGTAAGGGGCTATGTGTGCGTTATGCAGGAATACCTCGTTACCCTCGATGCGGGCGAAGCTGTCTTGTAGGTTCATTCTCCCGGCACGCATCGACTTGACTTCTGTGCCCAAAAGAACGATGCCTGCCTCGAACGTTTCCTCGATGTGATACTCATGACGTGCCTTGCGGTTAGTAGCCACAAGCTGCCTGGATCTCTTGTTCGTGTTGCTCTTTGACAACCGGAAACCCCCCATCAACCGGGTACATTATACCACAAAGCGCCAGTCGATGGCATCAGGCAGGTATCCGGTCACTGGATCAAGCTAGATGATGATGGCCAAGATCATGGAAAGTGCCATAAAGACAACGGCAGCAATGGTGGTGGCCTTTTCGAGCCCAGCATCAAGACCTTTCGTCTTGTCAAAGAACATCTGCACTCCGCCGCCGATGGAACCGAGGCCTTCACCTACGCTTTGCTGCAGTAGAACGACAAAGATCAAAAAGACCGAGACAAAAAACTGAATAACCATCAGGATGGTTAGCAGCACCATGAACACCTCTCGACTCCGCTACAATCTGCGGACGTAGTATAGCACATTTCCTTGTCAGCCTCAACCCCGAGGGCGTCGAACGCCCTCGGGGTGGTCACGGCAGCTATCTGAGATTGTAGAACGCTTGCTGACCGGGATAGATGCTGACATCACCCAGAAGCTCTTCGATGCGCAGCAGTTGGTTATACTTGGCTACCCGATCGGTACGCGACGGGGCTCCCGTCTTGATCTGTCCGGCATTTGTGGCAACGGCGATATCAGCGATGGTTGTGTCCTCTGTCTCCCCCGAACGGTGAGAGACCACGGCGGTATAGCCGGCGCGTTTGGCCATTTCAATGGCATCCAGCGTTTCCGTGAGTGTGCCGATCTGGTTGACCTTGATGAGAATAGAGTTGGCAATACCCTCGGCTATGCCGCGGGAGAGACGCTCGGTGTTGGTCACAAAAAGGTCGTCCCCCACGAGCTGCACCTGTTTGCCCAGAACCTCAGTCAGCTTCTTCCAGCCTTCCCACTCTTCTTCATCGAGAGGATCTTCGATGCTGATGATGGGGTAATCCTTAATCAGTTGGCTGTAGAAAGCGATCATTTCATCTACGGTCTTCTTGACGCCTTCTCCTTCGAGAACGTAAAGGCCGTCTTGCAACATCTCAGAGGCTGCTACGTCCAAAGCCAAGGCTATGTCTTTCCCCGGAGTGAAACCAGCTTTTTCGATGGCTTCCAGGATGACATCGAGAGCCTGACGGTTTGACGCCTGGTTGGGTGCGAAACCGCCTTCGTCACCCACCGCGGTATTCAGGCCTTTCGCCCGTAGCACGGCCTTCAAAGAATGAAATACTTCGGCTCCCCAGCGAAGGCCGTCAGCAAAGGTAGGCGCTCCAACCGGCATGATCATGAATTCCTGTATGTCGACGTTGTTGTCGGCATGCTGCCCGCCATTGAGAATATTCATCATCGGCACGGGCAGAGTCTTGGCGTTGACCCCGCCGAGGTACTGGAACAGGGTGAGGCCTGACGACTGGGCGGCAGCTTTGGCAACCGCCAAGGAGGTACCCAGGATCGCGTTGGCGCCCAGGCGACCCTTATTGGATGTGCCATCAAGTTCGATCATGAGATGGTCAATGCTCACCTGGTCACGGGCATCGAGACCGACCAATTCAGGGGCTATGATCTTGTTAACGTTTTCGACAGCCTTGGAGACGCCTTTACCCAGATAGCGACTCTCATCACCGTCACGCAGTTCGACGGCTTCAAATGCGCCTGTGGAGGCGCCGGAGGGTACTGCCGCACGTCCCAGACTACCATCGACCAGGCCGACTTCAACTTCGACCGTTGGATTGCCTCTGGAGTCCAGAATCTCCCTACCAACTATGTATTCAATGGAAGTCATGCACGCTCTCCCTTCTTGTTGACGATCAAGCTCTGACCGTCCATTTCCGGTGGCTGTTCCAATCCCATTAGCTCGCACACCGTCGGTGCGACATCAGCCAGGATACCGTCACGCATTTCGACGTTTGAAAGGGTGTCGGAAACCAGTATGCAAGGTACGGCGTTCATCGTGTGAAATGTATGAGGCCCGCCGTTCTCGTCGATCATCTCTTCGGCATTGCCGTGGTCGGCAGTGACAATGGCTTGGCCTCCCTTAGCCAAGAGGGCATCCAGCACGCGACCTACACAGGTGTCCACAGTCTCTACGGCCTTGATCGCCGCGGACATGATACCCGTGTGCCCGACCATATCGCAATTGGCGTAATTAAGCAAAATGAACTCATAGTGATCGCGGGCGATCTCCTCAATGACCCGTTCCGTGAGTTCATAGGCGCTCATCTCCGGTTTCAGATCGTATGTGGCGACCTTAGGAGAAGGGATGAGCACCTGATCTTCGCCACAGAAAGGCTGTTCCCGACCGCCGTTGAAGAAGAAGGTGACGTGCGCGTACTTCTCCGTCTCTGCGATATGCAACTGACGCCATCCCTGTTTCGAGATGACTTCGCCCAAAGCGTTGACTATATCGGTCGGGGCATACGCGTGCGGAAAGGTGAACGAGTCGTCATAATGGGTCAAAGAAGCAAAAGTCACCTGAGGTTGACCGCCGGGACGGGCGAAACCTGTGAAATCCTCTTCTACGAATGCTCTGGTCAGTTGCCGGGCGCGGTCCGCACGGAAGTTGAAAAAGAACACAACATCTCCCGGCTGTACGCTTCCAACCGGATTGCCGTCTTTATCCACGATCACGGTCGGGGTGATGAACTCATCGGTCTCGCCGCGTGCATAGGCTTTTTCAACGGCTGACGGCCCGTCTGATGCGGTAAGACCCTGGCCGGTTACGATAGCTTCGAAGGCTTTTTGCGTTCGATCCCAGCGTTTATCTCGGTCCATGGCGAAATATCTGCCGCTGACTGACGCGATCCGCGCATGGCCCATCTCTGAACATACAGCTTCGAGTTCTTTGATGTAATGAAGGCCTGAGTCGGGCGGCACATCCCTTCCGTCCGTGAATGCGTGGACGAAACAGTTGGCTACTTTTTTCTTTTTGGCCATCTCCAAAAGGGCGTACAAGTGTTTGCTGTGACTGTGCACACCACCGTACGAAACAAGACCCATGAAGTGAAGCCGGCCGTTGTTTTGAGCCGCTTTGTCAAAGACCTCACATAGAACCGGGTTCTCAAACATACGACCGCTTTCCGCCTCGCGAAGGATGCGCAGCATGTATTGCAGAACAACTCGGCCCGCGCCCATATTCAGATGCCCAACATTGGAGTCGCCCATCTGATCGGACATGAGTCCTACCGCTTCGCCATGAGCTTGCAGGCGCGACCATGGACGCGTGGCAAACAATCTGTCAAGCACCGGCGTCTTGGCTTGGGCTACGGCATTTCCTTCATATGAGGGGTTTAATCCGTACCCGTCCATTACTATCAGAAGTACGGGACCTGTTTGCAGTGTCAAGCTTGTCGACTCCCCAGATCTAGATAATGATAATGCCACGTTGTGTCTTGGAGACTGGCATATTATACGTCTTTGGCTGTCTTAATGGGAGAGCACCCATGGACGCTCTCCCATTAAGCGTTAGTACTTCACGATCTGAGCAAACGAAGAGGCATCCAGGCTGGCTCCGCCGACCAGTGCCCCGTCGATTTGTGGCTGTGACATGAATTCCTTTATGTTCTCCGGTTTTACGCTGCCGCCGTACAGAATGCGTACAGCCTCAGCAGTCGAAGAACCGAACAGGTCAGTCAGGATATTGCGAATGAAGTCGATGACCGCATTGGCATCTTCACCGGTGGCATTGAGCCCGGTTCCGATGGCCCATACGGGCTCATACGCTATGACAAGCCGATCGGGCGATTCAACATCCAGACCGTCGAGGCCTTGTACAACTTGCGTGTGTATGACTTCTTCCGTCTTTCCATCCTCACGTTGCTGTTTCGTCTCACCTACGCAGACGATGACACCAAGATCGTGAGCCTTCGCGGCCTTGACCTTCTTGTTGACGGCGGCATCAGTCTCACCGAAGTACTGCCTGCGTTCGGAGTGGCCGATGATGCAATACTCTACTCCGACATCGACGAGCATACCCGGTGATATCTCTCCAGTAAAGGCACCCTCAGGCTCCCAGAAAAGATTCTGAGCTCCCAGTTTGATACCTGAGCCCCGTATAGTATCTCCGACCGCCTGAAGAGCGGTGAAGGTGGGACAAAGAACGATGTCTTTCTTTTCCACTTCATCGTGGAGCATGACCTTCAGTTGCTTGGCCAAACGCACAGCCTCAGGCACAGTCTTGTGCATTTTCCAGTTTCCAGCGATAAACGGCCTACGCATTGCAATACCTGCTTTCTAAAGCGACATGCTTGGGTTTTCCCTTAGCGATCGGTCAGAGCTGCTACCCCGGGAAGTGTCTTGCCTTCCAAGAACTCGAGGCTGGCTCCGCCGCCAGTGGATATATGGCTCATGCGATCAGCCAGACCGGCCTGCTCAACGGCCGAGACCGAGTCACCGCCACCAATGATGGTCGTTCCGGTTGAATTCGCCATGGCTTCAGCTACTGCGATGGTTCCCTGGGCAAAAGGCTCCATCTCAAAGACTCCCATGGGCCCGTTCCAGACTATGGTTTTTCCTTTTTTGATTGCTGCGACGAACAACTCGCTAGTCTTGGGGCCTATATCCAGGGCCTGCCACCCGGCAGGTATGTCTTGCACATCTACCACGCGAGTCTGAGCGTCGGGAGCAAAACGATCAGCGATGATCGCATCGACAGGGAGCAGCAGCTCCACACCCCGCGCTTTGGCGTCCTCCATCAGTTGAGCCGCCAGGTCTATGCGCTCAGCATCCAACAGAGAGTTTCCTACCTCGTATCCCTGAGCCTTGATGAAGGTCCACGCCATGCCTCCGCCTATGATCAACACGTCCACTTTGGAGAGCAGGTTGGTGATTACCCCGATTTTGTCTGACACCTTCGCTCCGCCTAAGACGGCGATAAACGGCCTATCGGGATTGTTGAGGGCTTTACCCAACACCTCGATCTCCTTGCTCAGCAGACGGCCGGCGGCAGCAGGCAGATAGCGAGCCACTCCTTCGGTGCTTGCATGTGCTCGGTGAGCCGCTCCAAAGGCGTCATTGACATAGACGTCTCCGAGCCTCGCCAGAGAGCGAGCGAAATCCTGATCGTTTTTCTCTTCTTCTTTGTGAAAACGCAGGTTTTCCAGAAGCAGCACTTCGCCGGGACGCAAAGCTTTGGCCTTTGCCTCAACCTCAGGGCCGATGCAATCGTCCGTCTTTTGGACCGGACGCCCCAGCAGTTCCTCAAGCCGCTCCCGTACGGGGTCCAATCGCAGGTTCTCAGTTACCACGCCATCAGGGCGCCCGAGATGCGACATCAGCACCAGACTTGCTCCCTGCTCCAACAGATAGTTCAGCGTCGGCAAGGAAGCTCTGATCCGGGTGTCGTCAGTGATCTTACGGTCTTCATCAAGTGGCACGTTGTAATCGACCCGGACCAAGACCCGTTTTCCGCGCACATCGAGATCATCGATTGTCAGCTTAGCCACCGATTCCCTCCTCCCCGGGGACTGCACACGAGAGGCTACTTCTTGCTATCCATGTACTTGATCAGGTCGACCACGCGGACTGAATAGGCCCATTCGTTGTCATACCACGCGATAACCTTGATGAAGTTGTTGTCCATGACGGTGGTCATCGCCGCGTCGACAATGGCTGAGCGAGAGTCACCTATGAAGTCCACGGAGACCAAAGGCTCATCGGATACTCCGAGAATCCCTTTGAGCTCGTTGGCTTCGGCCTTACGGAATGCCTCATTGATCTGTTCGCTAGTGGCTGTCTTCTCCAGTTCGGCGACCAGATCAACCATGGAGACATCGGGAGTGGGAATACGCATGGAGTAGCCGTCGAGTTTCCCCTTCAGCTCAGGCAACACAAGACCCACTGCCACGGCAGCGCCAGTCGTTGTGGGAATGATACTCATGGCCGCAGCCCGAGCCCGGCGCAGATCACTGTGCGGCAGATCGAGGATCCGCTGATCGTTAGTGTAGGAGTGTACGGTGGTCATCAACCCACGCTTAATCGTGAACTCACTGTGCAACACTTTGGCCACGGGCGCCAAGCAGTTGGTCGTGCAAGAGGCATTGGAAATGATGTTGTGCTGAGCCGGATCGTACTTGTCGTGGTTTACACCCATTACAATAGTGATGTCTTCACCTTTGGCCGGCGCGCTGATGATTACCTTTTTGGCTCCGGCATCAAGGTGCAGCTTAGCCTGTTCCCGACTTCTGAATATACCGGTAGACTCCACTACATAGTCTACGCCCAGATCACCCCAGGGCAAGTCAGCCGGATTCCGCTGGGCCAGGACCTTGATCGACTTGCCGTTGACGATAAGCTCATCCTCGCGGGCTTCAACCTCACCGGGGAAATGACCATGGACCGAGTCGTACTTGAGAAGATGCGCCAATGTTTCCGGACTCGTCAAGTCATTGATTGCTACGAATTCTATCTCGTTGTCGTTGTAGGCAGCTCGAAATACGTTGCGTCCGATACGGCCGAAACCATTGATAGCGACACGAATGCTCATACTGTAACCTCCTCGTCTGTTTCGTTGATAAGTTCAAGCATGCGTCGGGCTGCACCTTCGTCGGTTATGTAAATATCTTGATGACCAGTTGATAACACGGCGAGTGCAGCCTGCGCTTTGCTTTGTCCTCCCCCTACCGCGATAACCACATCGATGCTCTTCAGATCATCCAGGGTCAACCCGACACTGGTGGTGGCATGAACTATATTTCCGTTCTCGTCGAAGTAGTAACCGAGGGCTTCACCAACCGCGCGCCTTCTTTTCAAATGGTCCTGAAGCTCCGATGACAGACCTCGCCGTTTAGCCATGTCAGCAGCCGTGCCTATTCCGTGCAACAGAACATGAGCTGAGCGGATGCACTCCAAAAGCTCACGGATTTTGGGATCTGATGCTATTGACAGCGTAGCCTCTTCTCCCAGATCGTCCGGGACGTGCAGGAGCCGATAGTTGCCGCCCAACCTCTCAGCGATTTGCGCCGCCACACTGTTGGCCTGCAATTCGACCTCTTCTCCAAGTCCGCCCCGAGCCGGGACGACCCAAAGATCGCGTCTGGCTTCTTGGGCAGGTAGGCTGTTGGCCACTTCAGCCAGCGTTGTTCCGCCGGTGACAGCCAGTATATCGCCTTCCTTGAGGACTTCGTTGAGCAAGTCTGCCGTCGCCCTGGCGATCTCTTTCTTTACTGTCTCGTCGCGGTCCGCATCTCCCGGCACGACGACGACCTTCTTCAGTGACAGCCGCTGTGCAAGTCGCTTTTCCAATCCCGGCAGGTCGTGGAGAGCTCTCATTATCCCCCTTAGATCGGACAACACCCGTTCTCCCGTGGCGGTGACCATCATTCCCGCTGACTCCGTCTTGATGAACTCGGCCTGACGCAGGAACTCGATTTCCTTGCGCACCATGCGCTCCGGCCAGGACAACTTGCTCGCCAATGAGCGTCGACCGATCGGTTGTTCCATAAAAACATGTTGCAGCACGGCATGTCTTCGTTCTACCAATTCGGCAATCTCGGGCGCAATCTTACACAAGGTATGGAGCCTATCCATTTTACGATGCCCCTGACAACACTTCTGATAACACTCCTGCACCATAGCATACCATATGTATGCGCTTTTTGTCCCACCCGGGACGGAACTTAGACCGCTTTGGCAAGATTCTCCATGGGCTTGATGACTCCTGCAGGCTATGCTGATATCCTTCCCAAACAAGCCCGTTTGTTTTACTCGCCGAACTCGAAACCCATTTCTTCAGCCAAGGTAAGCAGTTTACGCATACGATAATTCACGGCGGATTTTGTCAATCGCGGCTCCATACTGTCTCCCAACTCCGCCAAAGGGGCATAGGGCATTGCCAATCTGGCTCGGGCTACGCTATGGAGACGGGGCGGTAGGGCGTCCAGTCCGATTTTGTCGGCCAAAAAACTGATAGCCGCCAGCTGATGCATGCTGGCCGCGACGGTCTTGTCCAAATTGGCCGTTTCTGCGTTCACCAATCGGTTGACCCGATTTCTCACGCCTTTCATGATTCTGATGTTTTCCATCTTAAGCAGGGCCTGATGAGCTCCTACCAGACGAAGAAACTCGCAGATCTGATCCCCGTCCTTGAGATAGACTACATATCCTTGCCTTTTTGGCGATATGCCGGTGGTCGCCAGACCCAGGTTCACCATCAGTGTCATCAGCTTCTGTGCCTTGTCGAGCGGTTTCGCCATCATCTCCAGATGGTACATCCTGTCCGGATTGGCAATGGAGCCGTGAGCGAGAAAGACTCCGCGCAAATAGGCTCTTTGGCAACACCATCGTGTCGGCAGAAGACTGTCCGGATCAGGATCTACGATCCCGGGGAAGTTCTTTACCAAGACGCTATAGCGGCGAGAGCGGCCCTGACGTCTGTCTATCTTAAGTAGAGGCCTGTCCGCTCCTTTTCCATCGAGCAACAAGAATACCTTGCGGGCACTCGCCGCATTGGCGAGCCTCATCTCCAGACGCTGAGGGCCCTCACTTATGCACAAGGCCATGCCCGCGACCTCTGCAAGATGGCAACAGGAGCGTTCGGCGGACGTGTGCGCCAGCTCTTGACGGACACTGCTTGAAAATGACAATGGATACAACTCCCGACTGGTCTAAACTCTTGGGCTGGCGGACGGCCAAGTTCTCTTTCTGCGTCGCACGAGCTCCATTATGGCCTCCGCCAGCTTTTGAGGATCATGGCGAGCCAGATCCGAATCGCTGATCAGAGCGCGTACGACCGGAATGATCCCCAGCTCTCGGATCTTGGCTATGTCGGCGGTTACCACCTCAGCCCCCTGATCATGGTATCTTTTTGCTACTTGCGGGGGAACGGCTGCGTTGTTGATCAGGCAGTATTGGATGAGCCCGTAGCCTCCGTGCTCTATGATGGCCCGAATGTGATCGGCGGCGTCAAAGCCGTCGGTTTCACCCGGTTGCGTCATAACATTGCAGATGTAGATCTTGAGCGCTGCCGAATTTCGAATGCGTTCGGCCACGCCATTGACCAGCAGATTGGGAATGACACTTGTGTAGAGGCTGCCGGGACCCAACAAAATGACGTCAGCTGCATCAATAGCCCGTAGTGCGGCGTCCACGGGAGGAGCGTCCGGTGGCTCAAGGTAAACGTATCGGATGCGCTTTCTTTGCTTCGGGATGCTGCTCTCCCCTCGCACTTCCGATCCGTCTTCATAGACGGCGCATAGAGTGACGGATTGGAGAGTGCTAGGGACAACTCTTCCCCGGATGGCCAGAACCTTGGAGGACTGGTGCACTGCCTGTTCGAAATCACCGGCTATTTGATGCATGGCGGTGATAAACAGATTGCCGAAGTTATGCCCTTCCAGTCCGTGTCCCGCCGAGAAACGATACTGGAACAGTGCTTCCATCAACGGCTCGGTATCCGCCAACGCCACCAACGTGTCACGAATATCCCCGGGTGGCAGTATGCCGAAGTCCTCACGCAAACGTCCCGAGCTGCCTCCGTCATCAGCCATGGCCACTATGGCCGTAATATTACTCGTATGCTCTTTGATACCACGCAACAAAGTGGACAGTCCGGTACCCCCGCCGATAACCACAACGTGCGGCCCCCGACGCAGATGACGCCGCTCAAACATGATACTGGCCACATCGTCAGCGTCCGGCGCAAGTTCCTCAAGCAGGGTCTGAACCGTGCGCCGAAAGCCCGTCGCTACTAGGAAAGCACCCAGTATAATCAGGATGGCTCCAAGAACGATCAATGCATATACAGGGAGATGCCCGACGAAGCTGAGCAGTCTTCTGGTAACCAGGCTCTCCAGTCCCGTCAGTATTTCGATACCGACTATGAGCCACAAGCCTCCGCTGATCAACAAGATGCCCACAATCAGCAATGCAATCCAACGCTTGACTCGCATGCCTGGGTACAGCCACTTCAACAAACCAGGTGTCATCGTGATGACCTCGCTATTATACCACCCCATCGAATATCGGCCGTTCTTCGTCTATGTCACGATGATCTACGCGGCATTCATAACCCATGTCACGCACCTGTTCGGCGATACGATTGGCAACGGCTACGGAGCGATGCTGCCCGCCGGTACATCCAATAGCCAGAATGAAGTGGGTCTTACCCTCGTTGACGAATTGAGGGAGCAAGAAAGCGATCAAGTCATGGATTTTCTCCATGAATCGTTGCGTGATGGGCCAACGAAAGACGTACTCCGCGACCCCCGGATCGTTACCTGTCAAGTCCCGAAGTGAAGCCACGTAGTGCGGATTGGGCAAAAAACGTACATCTAAGACCATATCTGCATCGAGCGGAAGCCCGTGTTTAAAGCCAAAGGAGATGACATTCACGATGAGCCGATCGGACTCCTGACTGCCGAACTCCCGAGTGATCTCAGCCTGGAGTTGGCGCGGGGTGAGATTTGATGTGTTGATAATGCGATGGGCGCGTCCGCGAATACATTCCAGGCGGCGGCGTTCCTGCTTCAGGGCCGCCAAAATGCCGCCTCCCGGCGTAAGCGGGTGACGCCGACGGGTTTCTTTGAATCGTCGGACGAGCACGTCGTCGCTGGCTTCAAGGTAGAGAATCTGATAGGTAAAGCCGATGGATTCCAGTTCGCTCAGAGCGTCTGCGAGAGAATCGAAGAACTCGCCGCTGCGCACGTCGCAGACGAGAGCGATCCGGTTGACCCCACCGACGGATTGTGCGCACAACTCAGCGAACTTGGGCACGAGCGCAGGTGGAATGTTGTCGACGCAAAAGTAGCCCAGATCTTCGAAACACCGAATGGCTTCAGATTTTCCCGCTCCGGAAAGCCCTGTGATGATCACAAACCGGACGTTACTTCCCAAGTTCACACCTCGCACACATTGCAATTGACTGTGTGCACTCACTTCGCTTTCGTCAGGCCTATCCCTGCCCTGATGTGTCGTGGCATCAACTGGTTTTCAATGCCCTGCGGTTGAGGGTCCGGTACGGGCCGATGCCCGATCAAAGGTCCTCAAGGTCTTTCCTTCCAAACTCCTCCGCCCACAGGCGCAACAGTTCAGCTACACTCCAGGCCTGGGCAAAGCAACCGCCCGGTCTGTGCGGAGGCGCACCGTCAAAAACTTCTGAGACGTGCCCTAAGCCAGCTTCATTCATCATATGATCCAAAAGCGGAGCGATCATATGTTGTGCCATGATCTCCGTGGACCTGTTCCGACCAAACGCGTGGCGATAGGCACTGACGAAAGGACCTATCAGCCAAGCCCACACAGTTCCTTGATGGTAGGCGCCGTCTCTTGAGCGCTGATCCCCGGCATAGACAGGCTGATATTCGGGATCCTGCGGACACAAGGAACGCAGACCCATCGGCGTCAGTAGATTCTCCCATACCTTCATCACTATGCGTCGGGCGGTTTCTCCGTGACAAAGAGCGTACGGCAAGCTGACGGCGAACAGCTGGTTGGGTCGCAGGCTGGAGTCGATCTCACCGTTCAAAGAGATGACATCCGCAAGGTATCCTTTTTCGCACAACCAGAAGCTGGGCAAAAAATGCCGGTGGGTCACTTCCGCCCATTCATGACATGCGTCACAAAACGCCGCATCCCAGTCACGGCCCATCGAAGCCGCACACCGCAAAGCATTGTACCACAGAGCCGAGATCTCGACAGGATAACCTGACCGCGGGGTGACCACCCAGTCTCCGGCTTTAGCATCCATCCATGTGAGCTGCAATCCGGGGGCTTGCGCTCTTATCAGCCCTTTTTCGTCTGCTTGGATACCAAACAGTGTCCCCTGCCGATATCCTTGGATGATCGACTTGATGGCGGGCCAAAGGGTCTTAATGCCTGCTACGTCGTCCGTGTACTGCAGATACTTGTGGCAAGCATAGATAAACCACAGGGGAGTATCGACAGTGTTATACTCCGGAGTCTCCGAGCCGTCCGGGAAACGATTAGGTATCAATCCATCTTTTTCGGCCTCGGCAAATCTGATGAGCACATCCAAAGCTTCTTCTGAACGACCGGTGGCCAACAGCAATCCGGGGATACAAATCATGGCGTCCCGGCCCCAATCAGTAAACCAGGGATAACCGGCGATGATGCTTGTTCGATTACGGCGCTTAATGACGTATGCGTCGGCGGCTATGATGAGGTTGGCCACCGGTCCGCTCGGACAACCGGCTTGCTTCAGCATCCTCGTCTGTCGAGGCGTGATCTTGTCGTGGTCTTTGACAGACGAAGGCGGGAACTCAGTCGGCTCGGTAGAGGCTGCAAACCAGACGTCGTCACCTACCGTCAAGTCCACACAGAACTCTCCTGGAACAAAAAGATCTTCTTCGTAGTCAAGTCCGCGGGCTGACTCTTCGGTATAGATGACATTGTGATACCACATTTCATGATGCACGAACTCCCCGTACGAGGCTAGCCACAATGACGGTAACCCTTCATGTCCGTGAATACGGATCCACGGGGACCTGTGTTCTTCTATGGTAAAGCACGCCTGGTGACAACGCTGTGTGGCGTGGTAGTGTCGCCCCGCCACAAGGGGTCGCAACACCAGGCGTGCCTTTGAAGGTGCACTCAACAGGCGATATGCGATGAAGACGGTGTTTTGCCCATGGTCCATGATGATTTGTTTCTTCAGCAGCCATGAATCCGAGGCGTAAAACCATGTCGGGTAGGGGTATAAACAAAAACGCTGTATGTGGTCAAAGCCCCGCGGATGGATGGTACCGTCCCGGTAGATGAAAGCACCGAGATGACGATTCTTGTCCGCTATCTGTAGCTGCTCATGCAACTGGGCCAACAACAAGTAGCGATCGGGACCTTCGGGGGCCGCGACCAGTAGTCCGTGATAGCGCCGAGTGTTGATCCCGGCCACGGTGCCCGAAGCGAAGCCTCCCAACCCGTTGGTTATCAACCATTCCAATCGGGCCGATTCTTTCGGATCACAAGCCTGAGTCCCGGAAAACGTGATCTGTCGCACATTACCGCCCCTGCAGTAGTGTGGGCGGAAAGACAGTCGTTCATACTGTGGGATCAGGCATGTATGGTCAGACCTGCAATGCCGTCGGCCGCTTCCATCAATGCTTCGCTGAGTGTTGGGTGGGCGTGAATGGTTGCAGCAAGTTGATCAGCGCGCAGGCCGTGTTCGATGGCCAGGGCGGCTTCAGCGATCAGGGTGGCTGCTTGGGGCCCGATAATATGAACTCCCAAAATGCGTTGATCGGCACTGTCAGCCAGAAGCTTGACGAAGCCTTCTGTTTCGCCTTCGGCGATGGCTTTGCCGCTGCCCATAAACGAGAACTTGGCCGATTTGAACTCGATCCCCATCTCCTGGCATTGCTGTGTCGTCAAGCCGACACAAGCCACTTCCGGAGCTGTGAACACCGCCGAGGGCACGGCCTTATAGCTCATTTTCACATCCTCACCCATGATGCGATGAGCGGCTACGACTCCTTGGCGTGAAGCGACATGAGCCAACTTCCAAGGTGTCGACGTGACATCTCCGACCGCGTATACACCCGATGCTGTCGTGGCCATGGTCGCATCATCGACCACGATCTCCCCGCGATCATTCGTGTCAACTCCTATGTTTTCCAGACCCAATCCGACCGAGTTGGGGCGACGACCGATGGCTATGAGGACCATGTCACAGTGGATCTCTTCCCCTTCGGCGACGGCAACCGTGAGTTCGTCACCTTTTGATACGCCTTCGACCTTCTTGCCCAGAATGACCTTGATGCCGCGACGCTTGAAATAACTGCCTAGTTGTCGCGTCACTTCATGGTCTACCATGGGCAGAAGCGAGGGCAAGGCTTCAACAACGGTCACCTCGGAACCCAACAGATCAAAGATGGAAGCAAACTCGCATCCTATGACACCGCCGCCGACGATGACTATGCGCTCAGGTAGTCTCTCAAGTCGAAACATCTCGTCAGAGGTGACGACCCGCTCTCCGTCGTAACCCAAAGCGGGAATCACCATCGGCTTACTGCCCGTGGCTATGATGAAATTCCGGGCCTCAACTTGCACGGACCCGCTCTCTTGCTCAACCTGCAGGAGGTTCTTGTCCTCGAACTTGGCCGATCCGTAGATCACATCTACCTTGCGCTTGCGCAAAAGATATTCGACACCTTTGGCCAGGCGTTCTACTGTAGCCTTGCTGCGAGCGCTCATGGCCGAAAAATCCGGCGTCACATTCTCAGCGTGAAAACCAAAGACGTTACCTTTCCGCGCCAGATCGTAGGCGCGAGCACTGGCCACAAATGCCTTGGTGGGAATGCAGCCTCTCTTGAGACAGGTTCCCCCCAGCTGTGATTTTTCCACCAAACAGACACGCGCCCCCAATTGAGCAGCTCTGATAGCTGCGACATAGCCCCCCGGTCCTGCACCGACTATCGCTACGTCGTATGAGTTATCCGGCATGATGCTCATCCCCCTGTGTACTGTTAGCTTCGACGTACAGACGAGATACCCGCGGACTAAGCCCGGACAGAATCTCGTAGCTTATAGTGTCAGCGACTTCCGCCAACTCGTCGGCCGTGATCTCTTCCCCGCCCTGGCGGCCCAGGACTACTACCTCGTCGCCTACATGCACCGGGTAATCCCCGACATCGACCAGGCATTGATCCATGCATATGCGTCCGGCGATCGGATAACGGCGTCCTCCCAACAGCACATGGCTTCGTGAGCTGAGGCGGCGGATTAACCCGTCGGCATAGCCCATAGGGAGGGTGACGATAGTGGTTTCAGAAGGTGTCAAATAAGTTGCGCCATAGCTTACCGGAGATCCCGCGGGCAGTCGACGTACGGCGACAACCCGTCCTCGCCAGGACATGGCCGGTTTCAAAGGGATCACGTGAGCCAGCGCACGTGAGGGACTATAGCCGTAGATACCGATACCGCTTCGGGCGAGGTTGCCTCCATCTTCGAAAGACTGCAGCAGGCCGGCCGTGTTGAGAGCGTGAGACCACAGTGGCGCCATGCCGGCTGCAATCAACGCTTGCCTGGCTTGAGAAAACCTCCGCAATTGATCGAGCGCAAAGGCGGTATTGGTCTCATCGGCCGTCGCTAAGTGAGTGTAGAGTCCTTCAAGAACGACTCCGCCCTCTTGTAATCGACGCGCCATCGAGACTGCTTCTGAGGGTGAGAATCCCAGACGGGCCATTCCGGAGTCGATTTTAAGATGAACTCGCAAACGGTGTCCTTCTTGGGCAGCTCGACAGGCTGCCTGCACGCCTTCCGGTGAAGCAACGGTGGCCACCAATGCGTGCTTGATAAAAAGCTGTTCCTGTCCGGGATACAAGGCGCCGAACACTAATATCGGTGCTTCAATTCCTGCTTGTCGCAACTCCACTCCTTCTTCAGGGATGGCTACACCAAGCCAGGAAGCACCTGCCTCCAGACAGGCTTTGGCCACTTTGACGGCCCCATGACCGTAGGCATTGGCTTTGACGACCGCCATCAGTTGTCGGCGACCGCATATGCTTAACAGGGCCCGTACGTTAGCCTTGATGTGATCTAGGTTGATCTCCGCCCACATGGGACGACCGATAGCGTCAGAGTTGAGCATTGACCGACTCCCAACACTCAGCTATAGCCTGAGGTATGGTATGCAAAAGATCGCCGGCAAGCAGTCCCGTCTGCCCCGCTTCCGCAGCGATGTCTCCCGCGCGACCGTGCAGGTAGACTCCGGCAACGGTAGCGTTGAGAGGGCTCATGCCTTGGGCTATGAATCCGGCAATCATGCCCGTCAGCACGTCACCCGTTCCTCCGGTGGCCATACCGGGATTTCCGGTACTGTTGACGTACAGCACGCCTTCGGCATGATCGCTGACCAGGGTGGGTACTCCTTTTAAAGCCACCACACAGCCGAATCTCTCGGCCAGTCTTCGGACGGCCGCTGGCCGATCGCTTTCAATGTCGGCTACGCTACAGTCCAACAAGCGAGCCGCTTCACCGGGATGCGGTGTGAGTACCCATGGTGCATGAGAGGGCTTCAGGCGTTCCGGCTTTGATGCGGCGAGGGCAAATAAGGCATCGGCATCGATGACGACCGGTATGGTTGTTCGGGCCAAGAGATTTTCCACCAAGCTTCTGGTACCGTCATGTCTGCCGATACCGGGTCCCAAGGCCAGTACATCCTTGTTCTGCAGGTTACCAATGATGCTCGTTGCAGCCTCCGGGCCAAGATAACCCGGTTCGGTCTCTGGCAACCCCAAGGTCATGACTTCAGTCACTTTGACAGCCATAGTCGGCCACAAAGAGTGCGGCCCTCCCCAGGTAACCAATCCGGCGCCGCTACGGGCAGCGGCGCGGGCTGCGAGCTCACCAGCGCCCAGCAGTCCTGCTGATCCCGCGATTACCAGCACATGTCCGTAAGTACCTTTGTGCGACCTGGGATGACGCGTTCTCATCAAAGAGGACACATACTCCGCCGACAGATATATCCGCTCCGGCATCTGCTCTGAGCGCCAGGCGAGGTGATCCCTCGCAAATCCGATATCATCGACGATCAGTCGTCCTGTAAACTCGGCGCCGGGATACAAAAGAAGACCGAGTTTGGGCAGTCCGAAGGTGACGGTACATTCGGCTCGGACTGCATCACCGCTGATTTGACCGGTATCCGCATTCACGCCCGTGGGCACATCCACGGCCAGAACACGTTTTGACGCTTTGTTGACAGCCTGCACCAGCGTCGCTACAGGCTCTCGCAAAGGGCCTTTGGCTCCTGTTCCCAACATGGCGTCGATGATCAGATCGGCGAGATCAAGCAGAAAAAGAATGCGCTTGTTGACGGTTTCCACATGGGTTATTTTGCAGCCCATGGAGACGAGAACTCGGTAGAATTGCTCCGGCTCATCATGCAGACGCTCCGCGTTGCCAACTAAGAAAACATGTACCCGGGCACCGGCATTTAGCAGATGGCGCGCGGCAACCAACCCGTCACCGCCGTTGTTTCCGGTACCGCATAGCACATGAATGCGCCGACCGTCCACGTCACCACCGAGCATATGGCATGCCGTTCGGGCGACAGCCGCTCCGGCGGACTCCATGAGAGCGGCTCTTGGCATGCCTTGTCCTATGCTGTACTCATCGATGGCCAACATCTCTTTTCCGGTCACGATCCGCATTTGGGTGTTTTCTCCTCCAAGCACCGGGATTGGTGCAATACGAATCCTTCTGCCGATGATTGAGTCACTACGGCGCGGTGATGATCGGAGACGGTGCCCTTGTTAAGACACCGGTGTTGGGGGTCGGCATCAGCCCGGGTGCGCCAAAAACAGCCATGTTCGCGTGGCTGTTTTTGGCGCGCACGCATTACTACGTGGCTGCGGCCTCCTCCCTGATGTCAATGAGCGGTCTCGACAGCTGACACTGACCGTTGTCTTGATCCGTGCCGTTTTAACCACCGGCTACAGAGCCAAAAGTCGCAGAAGCACTCCGGGATGTCCAGACATTTGCTCGTAACGTACTGCCAGAAGCACTCGGAAGTGACTGTCACCGCACATGATCGAGCCCGGGCCTGCGAAGGTTGATCAGGTCGTTGCTCAAGTCTACCTGGTGGCCACCACAAATGCGACGGCATACTCCCGCTCATGAGAGAGGCTGAGATGGATGGTCCTTATCCCCAATTCTTCAGCCACGGTCCTGGCTTGTCCATGCAGTGCTACTCGCGGCGGGCCTCCGTGACCGATGATTTCGACATCGATCCAACGTACACCGCGGGCTCTGCCGGTACGGAGAGCTTTCATGACCGCCTCCTTGGCGGCAAAGCGCGCTGCAAGGTGCGATACATCATTACTTTGACTGCAAAGGGCTCGCTCCTGCTCGGTGAAGACGCGGTGTAAGAAGCGGTCAGGGAAACGCTCGAGTGTGCCTTTGATGCGAGAAATCTGTACAATGTCCACACCGATGCTGACGACCATCGTCGCCCCCCTCTTAGCTACTCTCCCAATTCCTGTTTGATGGTGGCGGCGACGGTGTTAGCCAACTGGCGAACGTGTTCAGAATCAAATCCCTCGGCCATGACCCGTATTACCGGTTCCGTACCGGAAGCCCGTACGAGTAGGCGTCCCTGCCCCGCAAGTTGCTCTTCGGCCTCGGCAATAGCTTTACAAACAGCCTCGTTTTCCTGCCATTTCTTGGAGTGAACCGTAACATTGACGAGATACTGCGGTATGCGCTCCATCTGATCAGCCAGTTCGGACAGGGGTTGACCGGTCTGTCGCATGACCGCCAAAAGCCGGAGGGCGGTCAGTAGGCCGTCTCCGGTGGTGGAATGATCGGTGAAGATTATGTGACCGGATTGCTCTCCGCCCAGGTTAAGTTTTTCTCGCAACATGGCCTCCAGGACATATCGATCGCCTGCATTGACCGTCAGGACTTGTCCGCCGTGTTTAGCCAGGGCTCGATGGAGTCCCAGGTTGCTGTAGGAAGTAGCCGCGACCGTCTTACGCTTGAGTTCTCCTCGGCTCAACATGTCAAGAGAAAAGATGACCAGCAGGTGATCCCCGTCCACAACACGGCCTTGTTCGTCGACGGCGATCAAGCGATCGGCATCGCCGTCAAAGGCCAAACCGACATGGGCTTGGTGCTCCACGACGGCCTTTTGCAGTTGTGTCGGATGTGTGGAACCGCATTTCACGTTGATGTTTATCCCGTTGGGCTTTACGTTGATGGGAATCACTTCCGCTCCCAGATCGGACAACACGTGGGGGGCAATACGGTAGGCCGCACCGTGAGCCGCGTCGACCACGATCCGCATTCCTTGCAGCCCAGGTCCTAGAGAGAGCAAGAACTCGGCATAATCCCTCCAAGCCTCGTGGCGGGCGCGAATCCGCCCGACGTTCTCACCTATGGGCAGTTCATCTACCGAGTGTAGCCGAGCCGTGATCTCATCTTCCACATCTTCCGAAAGCTTGAATCCGCCGGCGGAGAAGAACTTGATGCCATTGTCGATGACTGGATTGTGCGATGCCGAGATCATTACCCCGGCCGCGGCTTTCATATGTTTTGTCAAGTAAGCCACTGCCGGTGTCGGGACGACGCCCACCAACAGAGCGTCCACTCCGGCGGAGGCAATACCCGCTACGAGCGCCGCCTCGAGCATGTCGCCCGAAATGCGCGTGTCTCTTCCGACCAGAATCGGCGCCTCTTTGGGCTTGGCCAAAACAAAGGCGCCCGCCCGACCCAGAGACAGAGCGAGTTCAGGGGACAGCTCGCGATTTGCTACACCGCGTACTCCATCGGTTCCAAATAAGCGTGCCATTCGGCGATACACCCCTCCTACAGTATGCGCGGTGTTAAGCACTATCTGCCAATTGATTATCGTCCGCGGGCGCAGATTGCACACTCGATGGCGGATTGTCAATATCTTCAGGTTCGGCCTCTGATGGAAGCCCCAAAGACTCTGAAGATGCAGAGGGCATCTTAAGCTCCAAGCTGACGCGGACGTGTGTGGGCTCAGCAATCACGTCAGTTACTTCTTGGTTCATAGCGTCTATGATCTTGATTTCAGCCATTGAGGTATTTCCGACGGCATTATAGTTGGCGATGGCATAGATCTTGGCCACCCGTTCGACTCGGCTTTGCGCACCCGAGACTCTCACCTCGGTGGGTTCCGGTCGCCCGATGACGACTTCCGTGCCCGGAGGAAGACCGATCACCGCCGTCACGACGGGCAGGGTACGGGTGATCTCGGGTTCGAGACGGACGTGGACGTTCTCGGGTTTGACCGCCAATAGCGAAAAGCGAGCCGGCAGGCTGATTTGCGGTGTAACCCGGTATTGACCGGCTCTCTTGCCTGTCAGGTCAACAAAAGCCTCTAGATCTTCGGGAACGGTCACGTTCGCGGGACCGCGTAAGCGCACCTCCAGTTGAGATACGTCCTGGAAGGCTACAAGCTCTTCAGACACGCCCACCAGACGCACGGAGGCGGGCAAAACACGTTCTTCCATGGGAACGGATTCCACACGAAGGTCCTCTGAAGCGACAAACCACAGGGCGATCGCAATGGCGAGGGCCAAGAGGCGGATGCCGATGTCGCCTTTTAGATCCGATCTCATCGGAACAACCCCCTCAGCCAGCCACCGTTTTGGTTGAGCTCGGAACTCAGTATGTTTCGCAACGCATTCTCGTCCAGGTTGCGGTGCAGCTGCCCTCCCATGGCGACAGATACGCCGCCGGTCTCTTCGGAGACCACGACCACCAGAGCATCAGACACTTCGCTTACACCAAGTGCGGCCCTGTGTCGGGTACCTAGTTCCGGCGAAATGGGCGATTCCGTAAGGGGTAGGAAACATCCGGCGGCAACGAGATTCATGCCGCGCAGAACAACGGCACCGTCATGAAGGGGAGTCGTGGGCGTAAAGATAGTCAGGATGAGTTCAGGGGATACTATGCCTTCAATTCGTATGCCCGACTCTATATACTCCTCCAGGCCGACCTCTCTTTCAAAGGCGATGAGAGCCCCTGTTCGGCTTTGTGAGAGCTGACGCGCGGCTCGAGCCACGATATCTATGACGTTTTCCGTATCGTCGTGGGTTAGCGTTGACAAGCGGGTGAATAGCTGACCGCGCCCCAGATGCTCCAGGGCGCGACGCAACTCCGGGTAAAAGACCACTGGCAAGGCAACAAGAATCACGGTCGTCCCCTGCGTCAAGATCCAGGTGACGGTGCGAAGACCCAGGTAGCGAGAAACGGCATTGGCTCCCAGAATCACTCCTAAACCTTTGATGATACTGGTAGCTCGCGTACCTCGGAGGATGAGCATGAGACGAAATACAACATAGGCTACGATCAGTATGTCGATGAGGTCAATGGTGGTCAACGCTCAGACGACGGCCTCCTTAAAAGCACCACAGATTGGGAAGACCCTGACGGATCATTGTGACTATAATCGCAACACTCCGGTAACGGAGGCGGCAGCAGCTTTGTTCAAACACGTGACATAGTACGGCATGAGCAGAGGTGTTAGGCACACCCCCGCTCACGCATCTGTCCATGGAGCCACGCACCTTACGCCGATAGCGGTCACCTCACCAGTCTCATCAAGCAGTTGCTGCGGGTGACATTGCCAGTTGCCTTAATCCGTTTGTCTAAATCACCTGCCACATAGCCCGCAGCTGAAGTGAGGCTTAGACATCTGTTCGCCACGCAGTGTGTCAAGCACCCGAAAGCGGTTGAGTTTACGACTGTCGCCGCACAGGGTCAATCCTCACGACCGTGGGCGAACGAGAAAGCTGATCAACCCAAGTTACCATCTATGTCTCATCATTCGCCGTGACGCAGGCCTGAGGCTGAACCTCACAAATCATCAAACCGTATTCAATGGAATCCACCAGAGCTCTCCAGCTCGCTTCTATCAAGTTGGCGGAGACTCCTACGGTGTTCCAGGTATAGCCGCGAGCCGCAGATTCGATAAGAACGCGTACCACGGCACTCGTACCGGCATCTTCGTTGACTACTCGGACCTTGTAGTCTGTCAGGTGAATGTCATTGATCACTGGGTACACGCACCCAAGCGCTCGCCGCAGGGCCAAGTCCAAAGCATGCACCGGCCCTTCCCCTTCGGCCACCGTATGCACCAGACGATCGCCTATGCGTACCTTTATCGACGCCTCGGTAATCGGCTCTTGGTCGAGACTGTGTTTGTCTATAATCACCCGAAGGCCGACCAGTTCAAAGAACGGTTTATATAGGCCGACGGATTTTTTCAACAGGAGTTCAAATGATCCTTCTGCTCCCTCAAACGTATATCCTTCATGTTCAAGCTCCTTGACGGCCTGCAAAAGACGTGTGAGGGCAGTTGAACCTTTCTCCAGACGTATCTGGTACTCCTGCGCTTTGTAAATCATGTTCCCGGCTCCGGACAGTTCACTGACCAGGACCCGTCTTTGATTACCCACCAAAGAGGGATCAATGTGCTCGTAGGTCTCGGGTTTTCGCAGCATGGCCGAGACATGAATCCCTCCTTTATGAGTAAAGACGCTGCGTCCAACGAAGGGGCGCCGGCTGTCAGGTCTTACGTTGGCCAAATCATCCACATATCTGGAAAGGTCAGTGAGACCGGCGATCTGGACACCGCAATCATGGCCCATCTTGAGCACAAGATTGGGGATGATCTGGCACATATCCGCGTTACCCGCGCGCTCACCGTATCCGTTGATCGTTCCCTGCACGTGTGTGGCCCCGGCCCTGACGGCCATGAGCGTGTTGGCCACTCCCAATCCACCGTCATTATGGGCATGGATGCCGACAGGCAGATCGATGACTCTTCTTACGTGTTGAGTTATCTCATAGATCTCATGCGGTAGGCATCCGCCATTGGTGTCGCACAGGCAAACGGTGCGCGCGCCGCCTCGCGCTGCCGCGTGCAGCGTTTCCAAGGCGTAGACCGAATCGGCCTTGTAGCCGTCGAAGAAATGCTCAGCGTCGTATATTACCGTCAGGCCCTGGGCGACCAAAAAGGCAATACTTTCTTCAATCATCCTGAGGTTTTCTTCCAGGGTCGTACGCAGAGCTTCGCGGACATGGAAGTCCCAACTCTTCCCAAAAATGGCCGCTGTTTTAACCCCGGAGTTGACGATCGCCCCCAAATTGGGATCCTCTTCTGCCCGACGGCTGTGGTGGCGAGTTGATCCGAACGCCGTCAAACGAGCGTGCGTCAGTTCGATATCCTTGGCTCGCTCGAAAAACTCAGCGTCCTTCGGATTGGAGCCGGGCCATCCGCCTTCAATCAAGTCAATACCCAACTGATCAAGGCGGCGAACAATGCTGAGCTTGTCTTCCACAGAAAACGAGATACCCTCGCCTTGAGTGCCGTCACGTAGCGTGGTGTCGTACAGTTCGACCCGAAGCACATGCATCCCCCTTGCCATACTCATGTCAGACGACACGCCGTGCCTCCTCATAGCGCCGAATCTGTTCCTCGTACTTGAGTGTGATGTCGATGTCATCCAGACCTTCAAGGAGGCGTTCACGCCGTGTGGCGTCTAGTGTAAAGGGCAGTGAAAGGGCGGCACTGTCTGTCGCATCCGTGATCAGACATTTCTCCAGATCTACCGTGAGTTCATAGCGGCGGGCCTGGGCCTGTTTCATGATGAAGTCCACATCTTCGTTGCTTAAGCGGATGGGCAGCATACCGTTCTTGAAGCAGTTATTGTAAAAGATGTCGGCAAACGAAGGGGCTATGATCACCCGAAAGCCATAGTCGGCCAAGGCCCACGGAGCATGCTCGCGCGACGATCCGCATCCGAAGTTGTCACGGGCGACCAGAATACTGGCGCCGCGGTATTGCTCTTGGTTCAACACAAAATCCGGATTAGGCTCACCCGATTCCAGGTACCGCCAGTCGAAAAACAGATACTTGCCGAAACCGGTCCGCTCGATACGTTTGAGAAACTGCTTGGGGATAATCTGGTCTGTATCCACATTGGCCCGATCAAGAGGTGCCACTACACCGGTGTGTCTGACGAACTTCTCCAAACCGAATACCTCCCTATGACGATGCCGCCCGCCAATTGCGTATGTCTACGAAATGGCCCGCTATGGCCGCAGCGGCAGCCATTGCCGGACTGACCAAATGCGTTCGGCTCAGTCTCCCCTGGCGGCCCTCGAAGTTGCGATTGGACGTCGAAGCACATCGTTCTCCCGGTTGCAGAACGTCAGGGTTCATCGCCAGGCACATGCTGCAACCCGGCTCGCGCCACTCAAAACCGGCTTGAAGAAAGATGTTGTGCAGCCCTTCCGCTTCTGCTTGTTCCTTTACAACGCGGGAACCGGGCACCACCATGGCCTGAACCCCGGGAGCCACTCGGTGGCCTTTGGCTATCGCCGCGGCGGCGCGCAGATCTTCAATACGTGAATTTGTACAAGAACCGATGAAGACCCGATCGATTTTTATCTGATCAGGAGTCATACCGGGTTTAAGTCCCATATACTCCAAGGCCCTTTCCGCGGCCTGACGTTCAACGGCGGTAGGCAGACTGGCCGGATCCGGTATCCTTCCTGAAATCGGGATGACCATACCCGGACTGGTTCCCCACGTAACTTGGGGTTCTAAACCAGTCACGTCAAATACAAAAGTACGATCGTATTTTGCACCCGGATCGGAGACTAGTTGACGCCATTTTTGTACTGCCGCTTCGAAATCGGCGCCTTGGGGAGCATACTGCCGATCCTTCAGATAGGCAAACGTGGTCTCATCAGGAGCGATCATTCCTGCTCGGGCACCGGCTTCAATGGTCATGTTACAGATCGTCATGCGATCGTCCATCGAAAGGGATCGTACGACAGGCCCCGTGTATTCAACTACGGTTCCGGTGGCTCCGTCCGTGCCGATCTGGCCGATTATGGCCAGAATAATGTCCTTCGCGCTTACTCCGGAAGGAAGCCGGCCCTCTATGCGGATCTCAAAGGTCTCCGGGCGCTGTTGCCACAGACACTGTGTGGCCAGAACGTGCTCCACTTCACTGGTGCCGATGCCAAACGCCAAGGCTCCAAATGCGCCGTGCGTCGACGTGTGGCTGTCACCACAGACGATGGTCTTGCCGGGTTGAGTCAAACCCAGTTCGGGGCCTATCACGTGGACAATCCCGTGATGCGGATTGTCCAGATCGAATAAGGTTATTCCGAAATCCCGACAGTTGCGAGCCAGTGTCTCCATCTGAAGCCGCGCCGTCTCATCAGCGATAGGCAGATGGCGATCTGTCGTGGGTACGTTGTGATCCATCGTGGCAAACGTCAGATCGGGACGACGCACTTTGCGGTTTGCCAGTCGTAATGCCTCAAAAGCCTGAGGTGAGGTTACCTCATGGACGAGATGAAGATCGATATACAGTAAGGAAGGTTTATTCTCCTCCGCATGAACGACGTGATCGTCCCAGATTTTTTCAAACAGCGTACGCGGTCGCATTTCATCACCCCAGATCATGATCAAGTCGTTCTTTGACGCGACTGTACCATCTTGTTGATGGCCTGCAAGTAGGCTCGTGCACTGGCTTCGATGATATCCGTGCTGGTACCCCGGCCCACAAAGGTGAGTCCGTTGTCGCGCACTTGGACAGTAACCTCACCCAAAGCATCTTTGCCTCCGGTGACCGCACCCAAGCTGTAGCTGACGAGATCGGTCTCCACACCCGTGGCGCGATCGATAGCTCGATACACCGCCTCCACCGGACCTTCTCCGCAGGCGGCTTCCTGTTTGTACTCATCGCCGCGGCGAACTCTGACGGTCGCCGTGGAGACCGTTGTATTTCCGCTGGTCACCTGCAGATACTCCAGGTGGTAGGTTTCGACTACGGCGGACATCTGCTCATCGACCAGGGCCTGTATGTCACGGTCGTCTACGCGCTTTTTGCGATCGCAAAGGTCGATGAACCGTTCATAGGCCTTTTCGATCTCCTCTGGACTCATTTCGTAGCCCAGCTCGGTCAACTTTTGTCTAAAGGCGTGTCTTCCGGAGTGTTTTCCTAACACCAAACGGCTCGTGGGCAAACCGATTGACTGCGGAGTCATGATCTCGTAGGTCGTGCGTTCTTTGAGCACACCGTCTTGATGGATGCCGGCCTCATGGGCGAATGCGTTCTCGCCTACAATGGCCTTATTTGGCTGTACGGGTACACCGGACAGATTGCTCACCAGACGGCTTGTTCGATACAGATGCTCGGTGACAATATTAGTCTCGACATTATAAATGTCGGCGCGGGTGTGGAGCGCCATAACCAGTTCTTCCAAAGCCGCGTTGCCAGCTCGTTCCCCAAGGCCGTTGACGGCACACTCCAGCTGTATCGCTCCTGCGTCCACGGCACTCAGTGTGTTGGCCACGGCCAAACCCAAGTCATTGTGACAGTGGACACTGATCACCGCCTTTTCAATGCCAGGGACATTCTCGCGAAGGTGACAAATCAGCTTGTAAAACTCCGACGGAGTGCTGTAGCCGACCGTATCGGGTACGTTTATTGTCGTCGCCCCTGCCGCTATGGCAACTCCGTAAACCTCACAGAGAAAGCCAAGATCCGATCGTGTAGCGTCTTCAGCCGAGAACTCGACATCCGGAACCAGGGACCGAGCCAGACGCACGGCACGATCCGTCATCTCCAGGACCTCTTCGGGAGTCTTGCGCAACTTGTATTTCATGTGAATCGGAGAGGTGGCAATGAAAGTATGGATCCTTGGTTTGGCGGCATCTTTCAAAGCCTCCGCAGCGCACTCGATGTCTTTTTCCGTCGCACGAGCCAAAGCGGCGATAACCGGTCCTTGTATTTCGCGGGCTATGCAGGCCACAGCTTCAAAATCACCGGGAGAGGCTATCGGAAAGCCCGCTTCAATGACGTCTACACCCAAACGCCTCAACTGCTTGGCAATCTCCAGTTTCTCTTGCCTGTTAAGATTAATGCCCGGAGATTGCTCGCCGTCACGAAGCGTCGTGTCGAAAAAGATGATCCTACGCATCTTCTATTCACCCCCTGAGAGCTCACGTCACGTTAAGGAAAAAAGGCCTGGAAGGAGGCCCGTAGCCTCTTCCAGGCTCAAACGCCCCGTGAAGCTACTCGCCTCGCTTTTTGACTTGGATCCAGGGCATCATGCTGCGCAACCTCTTCCCCACATGTTCAATCTGGTGATCCTGTTCCTTGGCTCGCAGAGCGTTGAAGCGCGGTCTGCCGGCCTGATTCTCGAGAATCCACTCCAACGCAAACTGACCAGACTGAATCTCACTGAGGATGCGCTTCATTTCTTCGCGTGTCTCTTTCGTAATAATGCGCTTACCGGCGATCAGATCACCGTACTCCGCGGTGTCGCTAATCGAGTAGCGCATCCAACTGATTCCACCTTCGTAGATCATGTCTACGATGAGTTTCAGCTCATGCAGGCACTCGAAGTAGGCCACCTCCGGTTGGTATCCGGCATCCACCAAGGTCTCAAAGCCGGCACGGATGAGCTCCGTCAAGCCACCGCAAAGAACCACCTGTTCGCCGAACAGGTCGGTCTCGGTCTCTTCTTTGAAGGTTGTCTCGATCACTCCAGCGCGCGTAGCTCCGATCGCCTTAGCGTAGGCCAGGGCGTAGTCGAGCGCTTTGGATGTCGCATCCTGATATACAGCTACCAGCGCCGGCACACCTTGGCCTTGTTCGAATGTGCGACGGACGAGGTGTCCGGGCCCCTTGGGTGCTACCATGAAGACATCAACATCATCCGGGGGCACGATCTGACTGAAGTGCACATTGAAGCCGTGCGAGAAGACAAGTGCTTTCCCGGAGGTCAGATGGGGCTTTATCTCCCGTTCATATACGGCGGGGGCCACTTGATCCGGTACGAGCATGACAATGACATCCGCTTTTGCCGCGGCTTCCGCAGCCGACACCGGTTCAAAGCCATCGGCTACGGCGAGTCTGTAGTTGGCGCTGCCGGGTCGATTGGCTACGACAACGGACAGTCCGCTGTCACGCAGATTCTGCGCATGGGCGTGCCCCTGGCTGCCGTATCCGATCACCGCTATCGTTTTTCCCTTCAGCAAGTTGATGTCCGCATCTTGGTCGTAATACATCTTGGTCATGTGATCCATCGCCCCTTAGAGATAATGTCGACGCTTCGCACTACCGTGCTGCGGCGCGTCCGGTATCTGAAGCGTTTGCGCGTTGTTTTGCGCCCCGTACCATGGCGATCTTGCCTGTGCGGGCCATTTCCTTGATGCCATAGGGACGCAATAGCTGCACCATGGCATCGACTTTGCCCTCGTTGCCGGTCACTTCAACAATCACCGAGCGATCACTGACATCCACGATTCTAGCTCGGAATATATCCACGATCTGGAGGATCTCAGAACGGTTGTGTGAATCCGTGGCGACCTTGATCAGAGCCAACTCGCGGTCCACCACATCTTCAGAGGTGATGTTGGAGACGCGCAAGACGTCGATCAGTTTGTGAACGTTTTTTATGATCTGCTCGACTATGGCTTCGTCGCCTTCTACGACGATGGTCATTCTCGATATGTCGGGGTCTTCGGTTACACCTACGGCGATGCTTTCGATGTTATAGCCGCGCCGTGAAAACAGACCTGCGATACGCACCAAGACTCCCGATCGATTGTGCACTAACACTGAGAGGGTGTGTTTCACCGGTTATCTTCCCTCCAGGCCGATCATGTCTTTGAGGGCTGCTCCGGCAGGAACCATGGGCAGGACATCCGCCTCTCGTGAGACGTGGACGTCTACCAATGCCGGGCCGTCAATGGCCTGAGCCCGTTCGAGGGTTTCGCGCAGCTCATCCACCCGCGTCACGCGGAAGGCGGGGACGCCGTGGGCTTCAGCCAATTTCACGAAGTCGGGGTTATGACTTAGATCGGATTGGCTGTAGCGCTTGCCGTAAAACATGCTTTGCCATTGGCGCACCATGCCCAGGTATGAGTTGTTGCAGATGACAACCTTCACGGGAATCTTGTAGCCGGCCACCGTGATGAGTTCCTGGGCGTTCATCTGGAAGCTGCCGTCTCCGCTGAGACACCACACTTCGCGATCCGGATTGGCGACCGCGGCACCTATAGCGGCCGGGAAACCAAACCCCATGGTGCCAAGGCCTCCTGAGGACAGATGGCGCCTTGGTTCATCGAATTTGTAGTACTGAGCAAGCCACATCTGGTGTTGCCCGACATCGCTGGCCATGATCGCCTGACCCTTGGTCACCGCATAGATCTCTTCAACCAGACGTTGAGGCATGACTTCACCGGTACCCGGGTCATCGTAACGAAGTGGGTACTTCTCTTTCCACTCGTGAACCTTCGCTAACCATGCGGTCTCTTTTTTCTCGCGTGTTTTTTCCACCAGTGCCTGGAGTACGGCTTTGCAGTCGCCGACGATAGGGATATCTACCCCGACGTTCTTCCCGATCTCAGCGGGATCGATGTCGATGTGGATGATCTTTGCTTCAGGTGCAAAACCTTCCAGACGACCTGTTACTCGGTCATCAAAACGAACACCTACGGCGATAAGAAGATCACAGTTGCAGATCGCCCAGTTGGCATAGACCGTGCCGTGCATGCCGAGCATTCCCAAGGACAGCGGATGGGTGCCGGGGAAGGCTCCCAGGCCCATCAGTGTGGTCGTAACCGGAATATTTGCCTTGGTGGCCAACTCCATGAGTTCACGATGGGCGCCTGAAGAGATCACACCGCCACCTACGTAGAGCACCGGTCGCTTTGCAGCGGCGATAGCCCTGGCCGCCTCCAAAACCTGTCGCACATGACCTTCGAACGTAGGCTTGAACCCGGGCAGTTCTACCTCGGACGGATAGTAATACTCCAACTCTTCACCACAGATGTCTCGGGGTAAATCGACCAGAACGGGACCGGGCCGCCCGGTGGTCGCTATATGAAAAGCCTCCTTGATGATGCGCGGAAGATCTTGCACACTGCGCACCAGGAAATTATGCTTGGTAATCGGTAGTGTGATACCCGTAATGTCCGCTTCCTGGAACGCATCCCGCCCGATGAGTGAGCGGGCCACGTTTCCAGTAAAAGCGACGACGGGAACGGAGTCCATCCAGGCCGTGGCGATACCGGTGACGAGGTTGGTGGCTCCGGGTCCGGAGGTGGTTAGGCAGACCCCCGGACGTCCGGACGAGCGTGCATACCCATCGGCAGCATGGGCGGCCGCTTGTTCGTGCCGAACCAAGATGTGTTGAATGTCGGCGTTGTACAACGCGTCGTATATGGGTAACACTGCTCCTCCGGGCAGACCGAAAATCGTTGTTACACCCTCATCGATGAGGGCCTGTACAAAGGCCTCGGCTCCTTTGAGGACGCGCGCTTTGTCGCGTTCTCGTGCTGCGGCCAGCTCTGTTGCCATAGTGATCCTCCCTGCTAAGAAAAGCTTCGCCCCGAGGTGTTGGCCTCGGGGCGAAGATCTGTCTCGCGATACCACCCGATTCACTACGTACCTTGCGGTACATAGCCTCTGAGTCCACTCCACAAACATAACATGACGGAAGTGGACAGCTGGATAACGGGTGCTTCCCTAATACGAGTCAACCCGGCAAGGTATACTCCGGCCCGGCCACACCGATCAGATATCGGTGCTGCCTCACCGTTTCCACCCGCAGCTCCGGGGGGAGTTTCGAATCATCCCGGGTACCGACTTACACCGACCGTCGGCTCTCTGTGACCCTGACAGATGACCTACTTGGCCCCTTCATCGCCTTCGCTATGCCATCGCGGCGTGGTTGAAACGCCACGCCGACAGATGAATGTTGTATTAGAGGATAGCTGACCGACAGCGTCTTGTCAAGGAAAATATTGAGCTATTTTTTACTTGAGCACAGCGCCGGTATCGGCGGAGGTCACCATTTGTGAATAGCGGGCCAGATAGCCTCGATTGATCTTTGGAGCGGGTGGTTGCCACTCGTTCTTGCGTCGTTGCAGTTCCTCTTCAGACAGCTCCACGGCCAAGAGCCCCTCATCGAGGTCGATGATCACGATATCTCCGTCCTGCAAGAGAGCGATGGGCCCGCCTGCAGCGGCTTCGGGTGAGATGTGGCCGATGGATATGCCGCGGGTTCCTCCCGAGAACCGGCCATCGGTGATCAGAGCCACTTCTTTTTCCAATCCCATGCCGGCAATAGCCGCTGTGTGGCCTAGCATCTCGGGCATTCCCGGACCGCCGCGGGGTCCTTCGTAGCGAATGACCACCACGTCACCGGATTTGACACGACCCTCCGATATCCCGGCAAAGGCCTCTTCTTGTGATTCGAAGATCACCGCCGGCCCTACATGGCGGCGTATGCTCGGATCCACGGCCCCGCTTTTGATTACCGCCCCATTGGGAGCCAGGTTCCCGAACAGTACCTGAAGTCCGCCCCAATCACTGTAAGGGTTGGACAGCGGCCGAATCACCTCAGGGTTTATGATGCAAGCCGATTGCACGTTCTCCCTCAGAGTCCGTCCGGTTACAGTCATGCAGTCGCCGTGTATAATATCCGGCTTTTTCAACAGTTCGGCCAAGATGGCACTGATGCCGCCGGCTTCATGAACATCCTCGATGTGCCAATGCGAAGCCGGACTTACCTTGCACAAGTGAGGTACACGCTGAGATACTTCATTGAGCCGTTCCAGAGGATAGTCTATTTCCGCCTCTTGACACAGAGCCAATGTATGGAGAACGGTATTGGTGGAACCGCCCATAGCCATGTCGAGCGCCAGGGCGTTGTCGATGGCCTCCGCAGTGACGATGTCGCGCGGTTTGAGATCCAGCTCAATCAAGTGCATCAGACGCCGTGCGGCTTGGCGAACGAGCTCTTTACGCGCCGGATCAGTGGCCAAGACAGTCCCGTTGCCGGGCAAGGCCATGCCCAACGCCTCACATAGGCAGTTCATTGAGTTGGCCGTAAACATGCCCGAGCAAGAACCACATCCCGGGCAACCGGCGTCTTCCAGCCGTTTGAGCTCGGCCTCATCTATCTTGCCTGCTTGGTAGGCTCCGACGCCTTCAAAAACCGATATCAGATCAATGGCTTGGCCGTCGAGTTGGCCGGCTTTCATGGGCCCGCCGCTCACAAACACAGTCGGTATGTTCACCCGTAGGGCAGCCATCAGCATCCCCGGTACGATCTTGTCACAGTTGGGAATGCAGATCATGCCGTCAAAACAATGGGCCATAAGCATAGTCTCCACCGCGTCGGCGATAAGCTCTCGGCTGGCCAGGGAATACCGCATGCCGATGTGGCCCATGGCAATGCCATCGTCAACAGCGATAGTGTTAAACTCAAACGGCACCCCGCCTGCTGCGCGAATGGCTTCCTTGGCTATTTCTCCCAATTCTCTGAGATGCACATGCCCGGGTACGATGTCTACGTATGAATTGCATACAGCGATAAAAGGCTTGTGCATATCCTCATCACGTACGCCTGTGGCTTTGAGTAGGCTGCGGTGCGGGGCGCGCTCGATTCCGCGGGTAATGGTGTCACTGCGGAGGATACGACGTTGCGGATTTCTTGACATTCCATGACCTCCCGAGAGGCTAGCTGCTGCCGACAACATTGGCTAAGCGCTTGCCGAGTTTCTCTGCTTCACTTGATTTGGTAACGCTGGCAAAGTCTTGCACAAAGGCACCTTGCCTTTCCAGCTCAGCCATCAAGTTCCGTAGACTGCGGGTGCTTCCCCATGGCAGGGTTGGACGTACAAACGCTACACACACCTTGCCTTCAAGACGCGACATGCTCTTTAGCATCTGTGTGATATCTTCCGCGATGCCGCCCCCGAAGAAGCCAAGCACCGGACTACCGACACAAACCAGATCAAACGGTGCGGCCGAGAACTTCACGGACGAATCACCTTGTGCTTCGAGCAATTGGGTGCTGAACCCGACGCTTTGCAGACCGCGTCCGAGCGCTTCTGCGAGCGGCGCAAGTCGCTTGTCCTTGCTGTAGACTATTAAAGCACGCAACACCCCACCTCCCAACCAGTGCCGCTAGATATCGATCGGAATCACCGCACACGGCTCATCTGACGAGCCGCACATACCTCCATGGCATATGACGTTGATGAAATCGTGTCTCCCATACCAACCGTACTGACCGGATTGGGCACCACGTGTGCCGGAGTTACCAGAACGCAGTGGTCGTCTTGTTCCCACGCAGCCGGTCCTAGCTGACGCGCTTTTCCTGTCATTTCACGGGCAAATCGCTCAAGTTGTGTGAAGCCAATTTCCGATAGCTCAAGCTCAACACCAGCAGGCATGGCGCTGGCACTGGGGAATCCCCCGTGCTTGGCTTTAAGAGCGTTCAAAGCTGATGCGTACAATGAAGCGTCAATCACGTCGTCAACTGAAACGAAGTAGGGCTTACGCAAGACGATCACGTAGTATCCGAGATTGTGCAAGTGCACCCGATCAAGTCCGAGTTCACGCAAAAGGGTTAACGCACCGCGATAGAGCGTATAAGCACGCTCCGAGGCTTCTATGTCATCAGCAAGCCGTTCATAGCCGAGCTTGCGCAAGGCGCGGCGTATCTCATTTTCGTTAATACCGAAACTGTTTACCTGTGCACAGACGCATCGCAAAAGATCGCTCTCCAACTCCTCATGTCTTAAGGGGACATACTCGTAGTGGATGCGAAGACTGGGGTTGAGACGAGTCAGGTCAATCAGAGACTGTCGAATGTACTCCAGATATGAAGGAAAATCTCTTCCGTCATTATCCTCGGGATTGGCGTAATGGTAACCCGCCATGAAGGCCACGTCTATCATCCGGCCCAAGGCTGGCAGATGCCGGGTTAACTCAGGAGAGAAGGCCATTACCGCTCCCCGGGGACGCGTGGCCAGAATCACTCGGTTAGCTCTGACAGTGGTGATCTGCTGCGACCCGAACTGATAGGTGACATCCTTGGGGTATTCGAAAATCCAATTGATCTTTACTTCGTCATCCGGACGGGCCGCCTCTTGTATAGGCAGTAGGGATAGATCGTCATTGATCACCGTTGGCATCATCACCCGCTCGTCAAACAGCCGCGCCTGCTCAGGAGGCAAAAGCCGGGTATAGGCGACGGAGGTGGCCTGAAGAGCAGCCATTTGGTTCGCTATAATCCCGGCCTGTCCCCCCATACTCTCAGTGCACTCGCAGAACACTTCACTGATCCAGGGCAGCACGTCTTGCTCAACGACGATATGACATGACTTCCCTTCAGAGAGTTGGCTTCGTATGACTCGCAGAAAATCCGTGGGGGACTTGACCGAATCGGGTAGCTCCTCAGAGGCTTGGTGCTCTTCGAGGGCCAGGTTCGCGCCACTTTTTTGTATGGCATGTGAAAGCAATTCAGGAGTCAGATGGACGATGGCGTCAATATTGGTGTTAAAAGCGGCAAAGGTGCACACCTGTGGAATGCGATGACCTACACTCCTGAGTCGCTCATGCCAGTAGTCGCGAACTACCATAGATCTCACCTCCGAAGCACCATAGACGGTGCGACCCCGCCGAATCGCCGTAGCGATAGTCATGGCACGTCCGTGCCGAACGGTCGGCGGCAAGTTGCCATTCAGACACTTGACGGTGTGCGGCGACGTTCGTCAGCGCAGCCGTCAAAGCGTTGCAGCAAGCTGGATCTATTCCATGATGTCGTGATTATCTCTCCCGCAGGGGTTACGATATCGAGATAGCCTCGCTCCCGGACCGTCGCACGGTCCACATGCACGCCCCGGTATTTCCCCTTCTCAATCACCACACGGACCATATCTCCGGTTTGAAAACCGTTTACACGTGTTACGACCTTCGGCTTACTGCGGGGAAAGCCGTGTTTGTCAACACGGCACAAGACGGTGATCGTAAGAACTGGCATCTTTGGGTTCAACGAAACCTCGGCCCCGCTTTCACCGACACAGGCAGGATCGATCCGGTGCGCCTTGGGATATCCCTGCTATTGGCGGTTGTACTTGGTCAAGCCTCCTGTGCCTGTCTCCAGTGGCAGACCCAAGCCGTCCAAACGTTGCCACAGCTCCATACGTTGTGGTGAGGCAGGGATGTCTTGGTGCACCCCTGCCTGCATGCTTGTTTGAGCGATACACACCATACAGTGGCAATGATCTTTTCGCCAGTGTTATCGAGCGCCTTACGCAGGTGACACTGCCCGTTGCCTTGATCCCGGGCCGTTTAACCGCCTGACACATAATCCGGAGTCGGAGAAGCATCCCGGGGTACCTGTGATACTCTCCTATCGTAGCACGCCGCCAGGGGAAGTCGGACTGGTTGAGCATGCTGCTGTCGCCGCATATGATCGACTATCGCAGACGGACGGTCTAGAAGGTCGATCAAGTCAGATGCTCAACGAAGGGACCCATCCGCTCAGTCTTCTACGGTGGTTCACGCACCTACTTCTCATTCTTTCCCCACTTACTGCCGGATAACCTGCCGCGCATAGTCCGCAACAGGCGGCTTGATGGCCGTCTTTTAAACCCTGCCTGCCATGGTCAAGTACTCCGACAGACTGATGGGCTCCAGGGTCTGTCCGGCACGCTGGGCCCGGAGGACTTCCAACACTGCTTTGGCCGTATCAAGGGAGGTAAAACATGGCACCTTGTATTCTACGGCAGTCCTACGAATCTGGAAGCCGTTGCGTTCGGGAACCTTTCCTCGGGTAGGAGTGTTGATGATCAGATCTACCCGACCTTCCTTGATGTAACTCAGCACGTTTGGCGTACCCTCAGTTACCTTCTTAACGCGCTCTACGGGTATTCCCAAGGTTTCCAGGGCATTGGCCGTTCCTTCCGTGGCCACGAACCGATATCCAAAGGCGTAAAACTCCTTCAATAGTTGTATGCCTTCCGGCTTGTCTTTGTCCGCCAAGGTCGCCAGAATCGTACCGCTTCTGGGTATAGGCGCTCCGCTGGCGGAGATCGCTTTATAAAGAGCCTGGTAGTACTCCTTGGCCATGCCCAAGACCTCACCGGTTGATTTCATCTCAGGGCCCAGGAACACGTCTACTTCGCCCAGCTTCTCAAAAGAAAAGACGGGTGCTTTTACAGTCACAAAGGGCGGAGGTTCCATGAGACCTGTGGTATAACCTTGGCTGGCCAGGCTTTCGCCAAGCATGGCTCTGGTTGCCGCTGCCACCATGGGTACGCCTGTGACCTTTGACATAAAAGGCACGGTGCGACTGGCGCGAGGGTTAACCTCTAACACGTATACCCGATCCTCGTAAATAACATACTGCACGTTCATTAATCCGACGACGCCGAGTGCCCGGGCAATCTGCACGGTGTAATCGGTGATGATCTGTTGCTCCCATTTGCCCAGACTGCGAGGCGGGAACACGGCGTTGGAGTCACCGGAGTGCACTCCCGCTCGTTCTATGTGCTCCATGATACCGGGTATGACCACTGTCTCACCGTCGGATATGGCATCGACCTCAACTTCTTTGCCCGCCAGGTAGCGATCGATCAAGACCGGATAGTCAGGTGTCACCTGCACGGCGAACTTAAGATATTCGAGAAGCTCCACCTCATTGTGGACGATCTCCATGGCACGGCCGCCGAGCACGTAGGAAGGCCTGACTACCAGCGGGAAGCCGAGCTTTAAGGCCACGCCCATGCCCTCTTCAAGCGAGGTCACCGTCCGGCCCTCGGCTTGACGAATGCCGCGCTTGCGCAAAAAGCGCTCCCATTTGTCACGGTCTTCGGCCATGTCGATCGCTTCCACGGGAGTGCCCAAGATGCGCACTCCGGCTTCGCTGAGCGGTCTGGCCAGATTGATAGCCGTCTGACCGCCGAATTGCACGATCACTCCGAGTGGACGTTCCCGTTCAATGACGTGTAACACGTCTTCGGGGGTCAACGGTTCGAAGTACAGTCTGTCCGAGGTGTCGAAGTCGGTGCTCACCGTCTCGGGGTTGTTGTTAATGATCACTGATTCATAGCCCGCGGCCCGTAATGCCCACACCGAATGGACGGAGCAGTAGTCGAATTCTATACCCTGTCCGATGCGGATAGGTCCTGAACCGAGCACTAGTACTTTTTTCCTGGTTGAGGGTCTGACCTCATCCACGGTGCCGTAGGTTGAGTAGTAGTACGGTGAGACGGCGTCGAATTCAGCGGCGCACGTATCGACCATGTTAAACACCGGCGTGATATCTCGGTCCTTGCGCTCGTTGCGAACCTCCTCAGCCGATGCCCCTACCAGTTCTCCTATCCGTCGATCTGAGATTCCGGTCTCTTTGGCCCGACGGAGCAACGCGCCGAGGGAAGCGAGGTCTCCGACCGCGCGGAGCTCTTCCTCCAGCTTGACGATTCTGTCGAGTTGATGAATGAACCAGGCATCTATCCGTGTCTTTTCACAGATCTCTTGTACGGACATGCCGCGCCGCAAGGCTTCGGCCATGACAAAAAGCCGACGGTCATCGGCGATCTCAACGCGTCGGAAGACTTCCTCATCACTCCAATCGCTCATGCCGGGCGATGAAAGACAATCAATACCGATTTCCAGTGAGCGCACTGCCTTGAGCAAAGCTCCGCAGAAGGAGCGATCGATCGCCATCACTTCCCCCGTGGCTTTCATCTGTGTGCCCAAGAGCCGATCGGCTGACTCGAATTTGTCAAATGGCCATCGGGGGATCTTGACCACGCAATAGTCCAGCGCGGGTTCGAAACACGCCGATGTCGTCCCGGTGACGGCATTTTGGATCTCAGGCAGAGTCAATCCCGTGGCGATCTTCGCCGCCACGCGAGCTATGGGGTAACCCGTGGCCTTAGATGCCAGCGCGGAGCTGCGGCTCACGCGCGGGTTGACCTCAATCACGTAGTACGCTGAACTGCGCGGATCAAGGGCAAATTGCACGTTGCAACCGCCTTCGATACCCAAAGCGCGGATGATGCGAAATGCGGCCGAGCGCAACATCTGGTGCTCTTTTACGGATAACGTCTGCGTCGGAGCCACGACTATGGAGTCGCCGGTGTGGATTCCTATCGGATCCAGGTTCTCCATGTTGCAGATCATGATACAGTTGTCGGCGCTGTCGCGCATGACCTCATACTCTATTTCCTTCCAGCCGGCTACACTTCGCTCCAGCAGAAGTTGCTTAATATGACTGTGTTTGAGGCCTCGACCGGCTATTTCGAGCAGTTGTTCAGGAGTCTCCGCAATACCTCCGCCTGTACCTCCCAAGGTGTAGGCGGGACGTATGATCACCGGATAACCGATCGAATCGGCAAAGGCCAAAGCTTCATCGAGCGTGCTTACTATTGCCGATTCGGGTACTGGCTCCCCTATTTCTTGCATCGTGGCTTTGAACAGCTCACGGTCTTCAGCCTTTTCAATGGCAGACAAAGGAGTGCCCAACAAACGAACGTTGTAGCGATCAAGGATTCCGGATTTTGCTAAGTCAAAAGCAAGATTGAGACCCGTTTGCCCGCCCAGAGTCGGCAAAAGCCCGTCGGGTCGTTCTTTTTCTACTATTTGTGCCACTACATCCGGCGTCAATGGTTCCAGATACACCTTGTCTGCGATCCCCGGATCCGTCATGATGGTGGCCGGGTTGGAGTTGACCAAGACCACTTCCAACCCCTCCTCGCGCAGGGCTTTACAAGCCTGCGTGCCGGCGTAATCGAATTCAGCGGCCTGTCCAATCACAATCGGTCCGGAACCTATAACCATCACGCGCCCCAGACCTTGGCGCCCGGTCATCTGTTCGCCCCCTTGAATATTGACACATGCATCGACATAATCAGGCCAGTGGTGTTTACTCCGCCTTTGTCTCCGTGTCGCTCATCGAACCCATTACAGACTCAATGATCGATAACGCTTCGTCCATCTGCTCAGTCGTGACGTTGAGCGGCGGCAGGAGTCTGACCACCTGAGGACCGGCCGAGACCAACAGCAGTCCTCGCTTCATCGCTTCCTCTACAAAGGATGCGGCGGGCACTTGCAGCTCGATTCCGATGAGGCATCCGACGCCTCGCACGTCAGCAATGAGATTCGGATAGCGCTCGGCCAGCTGTCGAAGGGCATCCTGCAAGTACTCGCCCGCGGCAGCAGCGGCAGGTACGAGCTGTTCATCTTCGATAGCTTGCATGGCCGCCAACGCGACACGGGTGATAAAAGGACCGCCACCGAAGGTTGAAGCATGCGTGCCCGGCTCAAACCCCTGAGCGACCCGGTCGTTGGCCAGCGTGCAGCCTATCGGCAGTCCGCCACCGAGAGCCTTGGCCAGTGTGAGGATATCGGGTCTTACCCCGTAGTGTTGGAAGCCAAACCATTTGCCAGTACGTCCCAGACCCGTCTGTACCTCGTCGAAGATCAACGGGATGCCCATTTCATCGCAAAGCTGTCGCGCCAGGCGGATGAACTCCGCCGTAACAGGTCGCACACCGCCTTCCCCTTGGATGGGCTCCAGCATAATGGCGGCGGTGGTCGGTCCTACGGCTTGCCGCAGTGCGGAAAGATCGTTGAGAGGTACATAGCGAAATCCCGGTACGAGCGGCTCAAAGCCCTGATGGTATTTGCTCTGACCGGTAGCGGTCAAGGCAGCCATCGTTCGTCCGTGGAAGCTGTTTTCCACGGTGATCACTTCAAAGCGATCAGCATCTACAAACAGCTTTACGTAACGTCGGGCCAACTTGATCGCCGCTTCGTTGGCCTCCGCTCCGCTGTTACAGAAAAACGCTTTGTCCAAACCCGACTTCTGTGTCAGGAAGGCAGCCAGTCGAGCCTGTGGCTCTATGTGATACAGGTTTGAGCAGTGCAACATCTGATCGGCGGCGGAACGAATGGCCTCTACGACCTTCGGATGACAGTGCCCTAACGAATTTACAGCTATTCCGCCCACGAAGTCCAGGTATTTTTTTCCCTCGGCATCCCATACATAACTGCCGGCTCCTCGCGCCAGGGCCAGCGGCAGTCGACCGTAATTGCGCATCAGGTGTGCTGAGCTCATCTCGATGATCTCGCGCGTGTTCACGTTGCTACCTCCAAGGCTCGAATGCGGCCTCTAATTTATGACCATGGTGCCAATACCTTCGTCGGTAAATATCTCCAGCAAGAGCGAGTGGAGAGTCCGACCGTCGATAATGTGAGTACGCGTGACACCGCTTTCCAAGGCCCGGATGCATGCTTCGACCTTAGGAATCATTCCCCCGGCGATATGTCCTGACTGGATCATCTGTCGGGCACGCTCCACCTTTAGCGCGGATATCAAAGTGCTGGGGTCATTTGGATCGGCGGCAATGCCCTCAACGTCGGTGAGCATGATCAGTTTATCGGCTTTCAGGGCCGCGGCCAGTTCACCGGCGACCGTATCGGCGTTGATGTTGTAGCTTTCCCCTTCATAGCCTACTCCGATAGGGGCGATGACAGGGATGTAGCCCTCTTCACACAACAGGTGGATCATCTCCGGATTGACCTTTTCGACTTCTCCCACATATCCGAGATCGCCTTTTGAGGCATCGCGGATGTATTTGCGGGCGATGATCAGGTTGCTGTCTTTGCCGGACAATCCGACCGCCTTCCCGCCGTAGAGATTGATCAGACTGACGATCTCCTGGTTGATCTTGCCCACCAGTACCATCTGAGCAATCTCCATCATCTCTGCGTCGGTAACTCGCAAGCCGTCGATAAACTGTGAGGTCTTGCCCAACTGTCTCGCCATGTCATTAATCTCGGGTCCGCCACCGTGAACCAGGACCGGTTTTACGCCCACATATCTGAGAAGAATGACATCAAGGGTCACCGCTTTTTTCAGTTCCGAGTCAATCATGGCGTTGCCGCCGTATTTGATCACAAACGTCTTTCCGAAAAATGTCCGAATGTAAGGGAGCGCCTCAATGAGTACGCTCGCCTTTTCGACTAGGCCGTTCACCGCACCGCCTCCTTGATGATCTCCTGCTTCGCTCAGGAACGATAGCTCGAGTTGATCCTCACGTAATCGCTTGTCAGATCACACGTCCACGCAACCGCTTCCGCATCTCCATCATGGAAATCCAGGGTGATGATGACATGATCCTCTGCCAGGATGGCTTTGGCCGCATCTTCATCGAAAGGAAGAGCCATACCCTGAGCCGCCACCTGTTCATCGCCGAGGAAGATATCGACTTTGTCAGGTGAAAAATCGGCTCCCGAGTAGCCTGCCGCACAGAAAATCCGGCCCCAGTTGGCGTCATGTCCGTGAATGGCAGTCTTGACGAGATTGGACGTACTGATGGCTCTGGCGATCTTGCGTGCATCAGCTTCGGTTCGTGCCCCTGTGACACGGATTTCGATCAGCTTCGTGGCGCCTTCGCCATCTCTGGCGATCATCTTCGTCAATTCTACACAGACATGGGTCAAACCCTTTTCAAACAAGGAAAGATCAGCCTCAGATGTGACCGCCACGCCGGAGGCTCCATTGGCCAGGACAATAACCATGTCATTGGTGCTTGTGTCTCCGTCCACGGACAGCATGTTGAAGCTCTTGTCCACGGCTCGGCGCAGCAGGGTTTGCAGTGTGTTGTGGTCCACGGCCGCATCGGTGGTGATGAAGGCCAGCATCGTGGCCATGTTGGGATGGATCATGCCTGAACCTTTGGCCATGCCTCCAATACAGACACTGCCGGTGCTCAACTCCAGCTTCAGGGCTATTTCTTTCGGCTTGGTGTCAGTGGTCATGATGGCCAAGGCCGCTTTGGGACCGCCGTCTCGGGAAAGCGCCTTGGTGGCCATCTCGATTCCGGCTTCGACTTTCGCCATGTCGAGAGGCATACCGATGACTCCCGTGCTGCTCACGATCACTTGTTCCGGAGAAAGATTGTTGAGTTCGGCAGTGAGATGAGCCATGCGTGTGGCATCCGCCAATCCTTGCGGCCCGTTGCACGTATTGGCGTTGCCGCTGTTGACCACAATGGCCCGGGCGATTCCTTTTTTCACTACCTTCTTGGTCCAAATAACCGGAGCTCCCTTGACCAGATTGGTGGTAAACACACCCGCGCACGCAGCCGGTGTGGCACTTAATATAAGCGCCAGATCATGTCTGACCCGTTTCAGACCGCAATGTACCCCGGCGGCTTGGTAGCCCTGCGGAGTAGTGATTCCCCCGCCTGTTACTACTTCAAAAAGCTCAGTTGCAGCCACGTTTTTTGTACCCCCTATTTCTTCGTCGCCAACCTATGGCATGAGACCGGGTGATGTAAGACCCGTTGTCTCCGGCAGTCCAAACAGTAGATTCATGTTCTGTACCGCCTGTCCGGCAGCGCCTTTGACCAGATTATCGATGGCAGCCTGGATTATGGCCCGGTTGGTGCGCTCATCAAAGCGTACCGATATGTGACAGTAGTTGCTGCCCCATACGGCTTTCGTTTGCGGCAAGCGGTCCATATCCAAGACGACCACAAATGGTTCTTGTCTGTAGAAATCTTCGTACAGACTGCGGAGTGAGCCGTTTGTCCAATCACTGCCGCGCAGCGTGCAGACGGCGGTGGTCAGGATGCCTCGGCTCATCGGCACCAGGTGCGGCGTGAAACTGACCCGCACGTTCGAATCACCGGTGAGAGCGGCGATACCTTGCTCAATCTCCGGCGTATGGCGGTGTGTTGCCGTACCATAGGCTTGAACGTTCTCGGTACAGTCCGGGAAGTGATACATCGGTTTGGGGGTGGCACCGGCGCCCGAGACACCCGACACCGAGTTGATGACAATACTCGATGTGTCTATGGCACCGTGCCGGACTAAGGGCGCCAAGGCCAGCAGGGCACTGGTAGGATAACAACCCGGATTGGCAATCAATCTGGCCTGAGTGATGGATTCTCTGAACAGCTCGGGCAGTCCGTATACCGCTTCTTTGTTTAGTTCAGGCTGAACATGGGGAATCTTGTACCAGTGTTCATAGACCGTCAGATCACGAAATCGAAAATCAGTCCCTAAATCGATGAGTTTCTTCCCTGCCGCCAGGGCGATGGCAGCAGGCTCCATCGCTGCTCCGTGCGGTACGGCGGTGAAGATCACGTCACAGCGTTGGGCCATATCCGCGACATCCAGCGGTTCGTAGTTCCATGTGGCCCATCCCGCCATAGACGGCTGGTGGTCAGCCACCGCCTGTCCTCCCAAGCTACGTGATGCAAGGCACTCCAAAGCAACGTGGGGGTGTTGTCCCAAAAGGCGAATGAGTTCATTGCCCGTGTAACCCGATGCACCCACGATTCCAACTTTAATCACAAGCCCGTCCCCCCAGGATACAGAGCACCTGAACGTCGACCAAGCGGCAGGTGCTCGGAAACAAATATGGAGTGATTATACCCCTGAGTGCATAATTATGCAAGGTGTAATCGAGAATATTAGCCGGCGACTTGTGATTTTTCCTCCCAGCGCACGACGGCACCCAGTCGAACCAGCTGATCGCACGGATCGGGAAGACAGGTCAGAAGCTCCTCGGCGTTTTCAATACAGCTGGTGCCGTCAGCCATCAAGGCGGCGATGACCAACGCGGCAGCCGAGTTGGGATCCTGTGCCCGGACACGAGCGGCACTTGGCCGTACTCCCCCTCGGATGACAGCCGTTTGGCCGTCACGGATGATTTGGGCACCCATGCGTTCCAATTCAGTCAGATCGTATAGGCTGCTTTCCGTGGTGGTTTCAGAAACGATGCTGGTTCCTTGAGCCCCTAACAGTAGACTGCACATGGCGGCTCTTAGCTCAGATGGCACCGCTGGATAAAAGCCTGTTCGCAGGCTTACCGGCTTGGGTTCTCCGTCGGCCACGATCCGAATGCAATCAGTGGTGATCTGCACATCGGCGCCGGTTTCTTCCAGCTTGGCCGTGAGAGCCCGCAAGTGGTCGCTGATGACGCCCCGGAGGCGGACGTCTCCTCCGGTGGCCGCGGCGGCGATGAGGTAAAAACCGGCAGCAAAACGATCCGGAATCACTTCATGTTTTCCGCCGCTCCATTCGGTCTCGCCAGTGATGGTTATCACTTCGGTGCCGGCGCCGACGATACGGGCACCCATGCGGTTGAGCAGGTTGACCGCATCCACCAACTCCGGTGCTCGTGAGGCACCGACGATGCGAGTCCGCCCCTGAGCCCTTGTAGCCAGGGTTACGGCGGTCCATGTGGCACCGAAATGGGGCGCGTCCAGGTATACATCGCCGGCCTCGAGATCGGAGATGTCTGCCCGCACTCTGCCGGCATCGATGTCCGGAGTGACTCCAAGAGCCTTCAAGATCTTGATGTAGGGATCCAAAAAACCGGATCGCCCCGACGACTGTCTGGGAAGCGCAAGCGAGAATTCGCCTCGTTGCGCCAGTACGGGTCCCAAAAACAGAAGTGAAGGCCAGGCATGATCGGGGGCATCGTCCAACGAAGTCTGGCTGACGCCGGGATGTATGATCCAAACGTCTCCGTCTTGCTCCACTGTCCGGCCCAGACGCCGAAGCGCGTCCATTTGACGCAAAATGCCGCGCGTGGACGGCAATCCGTACAATCGCACCTCGTGGGTTGTGGCCGCACAGGCAGCGATCAGAGCAAGACCCGCTTCGTGACTGCCGTCTATGGTTAATTCACCTTGTAGCGTCCGTCCCCCACATATGTGCAGAGCAGTAGACATGTCAGCCCTCCCAATCATTACCGCAGAATTCAGCTTTCCTTAACCGCCGCATATACACGATAACCACCGCCCCGGGCCACATCGCTTACGTTGCCGAAATAGCGCTCGACATCCGTGGCCAGCCTTTTGGCCCCTTGTTGCGTACGAGCTACAAAAGCGAAGCGACCGCCCGGATGAAGCCGTTGCTGTGCTCCGGCAAAGATCTCCAACAGGACACGTCGCCCGGCTCGAATCGGGGGGTTGGTGATGATCAGATCAAAACGCAGATCAGCGTCTGGCGGGAAGGTGCTCTCGTGGACTACGACATTCACAAGCCCATTGCGCGAGGCGTTTTGACGGCTGAGGGCAACGGCGCGGGTGTTGACGTCTGTCATGTGTACGATACATCGCGGGCAGCTCGCCGCGTAGTAAAGGCCGATGGGGCCGTATCCACATCCGATGTCCAAAATAAGACCGCCCTGCGGTGGTGGTACGTGTGACAGCAGTATCAGGGTCCCCGAATCGACGGCTCGACGCGAAAACACGCCGGCATCTGAAATGAGAGACAGCTCTATGCCTCCAAGCTCTAAACGGAGCTCATAGGGTTGATGAGCTGCCCTGGGCTGCTTGGAGTAGTAATGGTCGTTCACGTTGACGGACCTCCGCGAAGCACCAAGGACGGTGCGGCCTCGCCGAATCGCCATGGCGATAACCATAGCGCTCCGGTGCCGGAAAGTCGGCGGCAAAACCTTCGCTCAGACAGCTGACGTTGTGTATCTTCTATAGTGACAGCTTCGGCTGTCAGATTCTTGCAGTAAACACACAGCTCCACGCAGTGCCAATCCTCATTTCTGTCGACACCGTTCACAATACCCGCGCTCTAAGACCACTGTGTAATCCAGGACCGCCCGGGCCATGTTTACGGTTTGAGAGACGTTTACAAGTTCTGCGATCCGGGAAACCCGGACTTGTCCATTGATTCGCCAAAATCCCAAGCTCTGTGGCAGCGGCTTCAGACGCGTCTTCCGATACGGCCCGATTTAGACCATGCTGACTCCGCACACCCTGCGTCGAGCGGAAGATCCCTTTTGTTCGCTTGTACTGGGCCGCGCCTCCGAGAGAGTCGATGGCCTGCTCCTATCCGCCGCTGACAGCCTTCTTCAACCACTCCCGGTCGCCAGGAAATAGCAGATTGACATCGAGTAGTCTGCACAGATCTTTCAAATCCTTGGCATTATGTTCAATGATCGGCAGAAGCAAGTCATGACGTCGATCTTGTACGTAACGGTAATACAACTCCGGCACAAGGCGACCGGGAATATCTTCTCCTCGATCCGAGTCAAAGATGTGCCGGGCCACTGTGGAAAGCCTGCAGTTGTCGAAGGCGGCGCGCAGCTGACGAACCTCTTGGTAGATATCGTAGTGCAAGGCGAAAGACGGGCGCGGTATGCCATGAAACAGAAGGCGGGCTCCGACAAAAGGTTCGTCGAACGCGCGGCCGTTATAGCTCACCAAGGCCGGATAATCGCTCAGGAACTTCGAAGCCAGATACAGCACCCCTCCTTCTTCGTCAAACTGACGCGCTATGAATTGCCTGATATACCAATTTTGACCGTCGGACCAAGCCACACCGACAATAAAGACGGGAAGCGCTCGCGCAAATCCTGCGGTTTCAATGTCCATAGCGGCGATCTCATGCGGTGCGAAAAATGAGAGCAGCTCACTGTCACGAGCCCCCGCCAAGCGCAGACGCGGGATATCGCGGTTGTTTATATACTCCACAACCTCTCTTGCCCTTGCTCCCCAACGCGGGTGATTACAAAGAGCCCTCAGATCCCCGTAGCCTTGCGCTCGCAGCTCGGATTCAGTGACCGGACCTACGCCGTAGACTAACTGCAGCCGTTGCCACAGGTGTGCGGCAGGTCTTTCGGCGAGCGGTCTCACACCAGCAAAGGGAGGCGAATCAATGACGTATGCCGCGCCCGCTGGTGTGAGCATTTCGCGACCCCCGAGACAGTCGGCCTCAGGTGGCTTAGATGTCAAGTCGCTTTGCGACTTGCGCAATGACGCTCGGCTACCCAGGCGTCTGTGCAAAGACACCGTCCTTACACCTCGTCCTCCGGCAACAGTGCCGCAATACTGGGTATCACAAAATGAGGGCAGACCCGTTCGCGCTCGATAGAAGACATATCCGAAGCTCCGGTCAACACAAGCGCCGTCTCCATGCCGACTTTCAGGCCCATGGCGATGTCCGTCTCCACGCGATCGCCGACCATCAGGCAATCGGCAGGGCGGGCCCCGACTCTTTTCAACGCCGCTTCAGCGGTCAGTCTGTGCGGCTTACCCACTATCACTTCCGGAGCGACACCCGAGGCACCGCTGATGGCCCCGATCATTGCCGCGCAGTCGGGAATCTCGCCGCCTTCCACGGGACAAGTCCGATCGGCATTGGTGGCCACAAAACGTGCTCCTCTTTTTATGCATTGGTAGGCGTTGTTCAGCTTGGCATAATCGAAGGTGCGATCGAAGGCCGCCACTACCACGTCTACACGATAATCATGTTCGGCCGGTTCTTCAATGACGCGGAAGCCTGCCTCAGCCAATTCCTGGCGCAAGGGCCGTTCGCCGACACAATATACACTTGCAGACGGCATCTCATCAGCGAGATATGCGGTCAAAACCGCGGACGAGTTGATGACATCCTCCGGCTCGGTGGGAATCCCCAACCGGGTCAACTTCTCCGCATAGTCGACGCGTGTGTTGATAGGCTTGTTCGACAAAAAGACGACACGCGCCCTTTTTCTCAGTGCGCAGATCGTTTCCGCGGCTCCCGGAATCAGAGAAGGTCCCAAATAAACGGTACCGTCAAGATCAAAGACATAAGCGTCATAGTAGCGATCGGGAGCCTGCATCCTCGGCTGACGTTGCACACCTTCTTCCGTGACCAGGTTCAGCAACCTGAAGTCGTGTTCATGGCGAGGCAGACGATCTACACACTGGCCGGCGAAGGCCACGCCGGTGATAAAGGCATCAGGGCGCAAAAGCGGTAAGAATCTGTCATAGTATCCTGCCCCGTAACCGACACGGTACCCAAGGGCGTCAAAGGCCAGACCGGGGACGGCTATGGCATCGATCTCATCGGGATCAATGATCGGTGCCGTGCTGCTTGGTTCCAGAATACCGAAAGAAGAGCGCTCCAGTTGGCTGAGATCGCTGACTTCATGAGCGTTGATAACCTTGGCTGCCGAGTCCACCCGGGGCAAAGCCAGCCGCCTACCCGTGGACAGCACTTGTTCGATCGCTGACTCGGTCGACACCTCACTGCGGATTGAGTGATAGAGCATGATCGTGCGCGCCTGAGCCACTTCCGGAAGCTCAAAGAAATGCTTCCAGATGGCGAGGCTTTTTTCCTGGCGCTCGGCCGCCGGTTGAGCGTCACGCCAAGCGATTATCTCGGTCCTTATCTGACGCTTGGCTTGTGCTACATCAGTGTTCAACATCTTGACCTCCCGCAGGCTGATCGGTTATCGCCGTCTGTGGTTTCGAGAGCGGCTGCCGCATTGTAGGAGCTGCGTACAAAAGGACCGCTGGCCACATAACGGAAACCCAACTCTTCTGCTATTTGTCGGTATCGTTCAAATGTCGACGGAGGCACATACTCCTCCACGGGTACATTCTCGCGCGAAGGCCGCAGATACTGTCCGATCGTCACGAAGTCGCAATCGACCTGTCGAAGGTCCTTCAGGGTGGCTATGACATCGTCTTCGGTTTCGCCTAATCCCACCATAATGCTGGATTTAGTGTATATGGAAGGGGCCAGTCGTTTGGATTCAGCCAAGATGCCCAGGGAGCGTTCGTAGTCAAAGCGCGGTCTGATCCGCTTGTGCAGACTGCGCACCGTCTCCATGTTATGGCCCAAGATACTTGGCTCTGCCTCCAGCACGAGGGTCAGGGATTCGCTTTTACCTGAGAAGTCCGGGATCAAGACCTCCACCGAAGTCTTCGGACAAGCGTTTTTAACCGCTCTGATTGTAGCCGCAAAATGAGCAGCACCGCCGTCGGGCACATCGTCGCGGGTGACCGAGGTGATGACGACATGGGCTAATCCCAAGACTCGTACCGCCTCTGCCACACGAGACGGTTCATGGATGTCAAGCGGCGCCGGACGACCAGCAGGCACGTCACAAAAACCACAGTTGCGCGTGCATACATCCCCCAGGATGAGGAATGTGGCCGTGGATTTTGCCCAGCACTCACCCAGATTCGGGCAGTTGGCGCTTTCACAGATAGTGTTCAAGTCCAGGTCGCTCAGCAATCCGCGCATGCGCTTGAGAGCCCGGGCGTCGGGAAGCGGCTTCACCAGCCATTTTGGTTTGCGCAATGAAAAACCTCCGTCTCTATATACAAAGCTATCGTGCCTACAGAAGAACTGACACTTCGTCGCGATCCATTTTTTCGATGGCTGAACGCATTTTCGCTGCCAAGAAGGCGTCCTCTCGGGTCGCATTGCGCACTTGTCGGAGGATATCTATGGCGCGCCGAAAGGCATAAACCACATCCCCCTCATCGACCGTCAGACCTTTCATGATGTCCTCAAAGCGTTCTCCTCGACTCCAGCGGCTCGTGACGTCAGCCAGATGCGCATTGAGGCGCACTTCCGAATAACCGAGGTAGGCTTCTTCCATGCTTTGGATCAAGTGCATGGCATGCCTGACTATGCTCTCATCGAAGGCCAGGTGACGGGCGCGGCCGTCTCCTTTGCGCGGTTCATAGTCGAGGGAGACACACAAAGCATTGAGCTCATCTTCATCCCAATCATGGAATACGCCGCGGAAAAAAAGCTCCGTGATCAACAGCTCATGCCCGTTGATCTGCGCCGCAAACTCACCCCTGGCCGTCAGCTGATCTCCTCGCAGATAGTCCAGGGCCTCCAGCAGTGAGCGCTTCAAGCGAAACTCCTCAACGTAGGCGTCAGCGGGAGAGACTCGCTTATAATCCCGCCGGAGGGCTGTCAGTCTGGCGCCGAGGGAACGATACTCCGCCAACGCAGCGCGACAGGCCGCAATGGTCTGAGGGGAGCATTGCTTCGGATCGATCCGCTCCAGCTCTTCTTTGAGCATTCTTGCTGAGTGTCGCAGAGATTTGAGGGCGCCGCGTCCTCGGGGCTTATTCTCTTTGATTCGGCGTTCAAGATTCTTCAACCTCTGTGCTTTGCGTTTGTACAGCAGCGCACAGGCCGGTGAATCCATCAACTCGCAACCCTTAAGGGCTTCGCGTTTTTTCTCCAGGGCTGCAATCTCCTCACGCAAGCGTTGCCGCTCCTGTGAGGCCTGGAAAGAAGCGAAGTTCTTCTGGAGAATCTCTTCGATCTCCGCTTCTGAGTAGTTGCGAACGAGATTGAGAACGGTGTTGTAACTCAGTGAGAATCGACTGCGCAGAGGTTCCACATCTTCTTCCCGCATGGAGGGGAATTCATCCGGATCGAAGTAGTTCATGTCGACCAGGCTGAACACGTATCCCCTATCGTCGATACCTCGTCTGCCGGCCCGTCCTGCGATCTGGAAGTATTCGCGATTGGTCAGTGCCCGAAACTCCGTGCCATCCCATTTGGTCATGCTGTCAAAGCAGACGGTCTTGCATGGGAAGTTGAGCCCCACCGCAAACGTCTCTGTGCAATAGAGCACGTAGGTCAGCCTTTGTTCAAAAAGCTCTTCGACGATGTCCTTCGCCACGGGGAGTAACCCTGCATGGTGGAATCCGATCCCGCGCAGAAGCAGTGGTTCCAGCTGACGGAGACGATGCATTCCCGTGCCGGCATGTCGCGCCACTTGTTCTTCGATGATTTCCTTGACTCGCTGCTTCTGCTCCGCATCTAGGTAGTCGAAGTGCTCGGCTAATTGTCTGGCATGCTCCTCGCAACGCCGGCGGCTGAAGGCAAAAAACAGACAAGGCAAATGCTCCCTTGTAAGCTCATTCATCAGGTCCAGGTGCGTAGTAAAGGGAAAGTCTCCCGCCAGCCGACCGGAATCGAGAACCCCCAGCCTGCGAGCATAGCGTTGATAGATCCTCTTTAAGCGTTTCAATGTGGTGAAGCCTCTTCCGGATACATAGAGCCGGTGTTCTAGGGGCACCGCCCGTTCGGTATGACGTACCACCTTGACAGCCTTGCCCTGAACGCCGCTTATCCAGCTAGCTAATTCATCGACGTTGGGAATCGTTGCCGACAAGCCCAGAAACAGCATATGAGGGGGCATAAAGATGAGGCTTTCTTCCCACACACTTCCCCGGGTAGGATCATCGATATAGTGGATTTCGTCAAAGATTACATGGCTGACCTTGTCGAGACGGCCCGGATCTTGATGTAACAGGTTTCGCAAGATCTCAGTGGTCATGACCAAGATGGGGGCTTCAGAATTGATCACTACATCCCCCGTAAGAATACCCACGTGCTGCTCTCCAAGGAGCCGCTTGAACTCTTTGAACTTCTGATTGCTCAAAGCTTTAATCGGGGCGGTGTAGATCACGGAGTTGCCCGAGCGAAACGCTCGTTCAATGAGATAGTCGGCGATCAAGGTCTTCCCCGTGCCCGTCGGCGCAGACACCAAGACGGACACGTTTTCTTCAATGCCCTGAATGGCTTCGATCTGAAACGGATCGAGAGTATATCCTCTATAGGTTGAGACAGTTGTGGTATGGGACAATATCTGCAGCTCCCCCGGAAATCATGTTATGGGCTTCGAGCGTTTCTGTGGCCTACGCTGTCAGTCTAACACGATAGTCAGGTTAGGATCCACTGTTGTCTTGACCTTCTCCGACGGCTGAAGCCGTGGGATTCTTTCTTGTTCATCGAGCCCGTGCTCCTTCACGAGCTACACTGAATAATATGCACTCACCTTTGGACGACGTCATGGCCCCGATTGCCGGGCCGCAACCCTGATGCTCTTGGCTGATACTCCGGGAGCCGACCGCGGCTCGATGGCAACGGAATCCACACTCGTACACATGATCACCACCGTTTGGCTTGTGCCGTTCGCTACAAGCCGGACGAGTTTGAGACGTGTACTTCTCACCCTTAAGCACTATATTGATGCCTCGTGCTTGGGCTTTGTACGTCAGCAGTTGCCGGATTTTACCTGTGACCATTTGATGAATCCTCCGGTTCGCCGCGCCACCGCGGCCCGCGTGCTGATGCAGATCCCGTAAATCACCTATCACCAATACTTGCACGCCTGTGTCATGGAGCGTGGAGACCGGTTTCGTCGTTTGCTCATTCAAGACGTCGTTAATCTGATTCCGGATCTAGCCGATGATTCTGCCTCCGCCACAGCCGTTTCCGGCGTCGGGATCCTTTCTTCATGCAGTCACGTCTGCCAAACAGATGGGTTTTAGACTCCTTTTGATGCTGCGGCTTTGCGCGAAGCAGGCGACCATTCAGGAGAATCGCCTGCTCGCCGTCGTGGACGACAGCCATGTGGATCTCGCCCAGGCCAATGACGGCGACATGTTGGCCAATTGGTTTCATCTTTGTAGAGGGCTCGCAGTATATCCAAACCGGTTTGACCGGCTTGGGAGCAAGCCGCTTTTGTAAAACCCGCGTCTGCGGTGAGGCGGCTTGCCCTACGGGTTTGTCTTGTGCCGTATTCGCCAAGGTTTTCAATGCAGCGTAGAACAACTGTACTACGGAGTTCGCAGTGTGGGGCGTGAAGCTTGTCCGGATTGTTCCAACGCATCATGTCTGACTGTTTGAGCGTTTGAGCCAAATACTTGCGCCGGGTAATCCGTCAAAAAGACGTTGGACTTACGGGCGCCGGATTGGCTCGTTCATGCGTTCTTCGGTATAATCCAGGCAAACTGACGGGAGAGAAGACAAGGTGAGACTGCTGGACGAACTCAGGAATTACGCATACAGCATCGGCATCGATTATCTGCGTGTCACGGAGGCGCTGCCCTTTGTTGAAGAAGAGGCATTCTTGAGAGAGTTGATCGCAGCGAACAAGTATCCGTCTCTTGCTCCGCGGGATATCTCTGTGCGCTGTCATCCAAATCGTATCCTGGAGAACGCTCGGTCCATTATCAGTGTGGCTATGTCCTACTTGCTTGCTGAGGAACTCACACCTACAACCGACGGACTCTACGGGAGTGTGGCTCGTTTTGCCCGTGTGGCCGACTATCACGCGGTGGTCTCGAAAAAGCTGACCCTTCTCGTGGGGTTCTTGCAAGAGAAGGTAGAAAGACCTTTTGACTATCGCATTTGCGTGGACAGCGGCCCTTTGTTGGAGCGTGCCGCGGCCCGAAGAGCCGGCCTTGGTTGGTTTGGCAAGAACAACATGCTGTATGTGCCCGACCTGGGCTCTTGGATCGTATTGGGTGAGATCATAGCGGATCTGGCTCTCCCTGCAGATGAACCCGGCTCCCATCCGGATTGCGGAAAATGTCAACGCTGTCAGGAAAACTGCCCCACGGGAGCTCTCCTCCGCCCGTATCAGGTGGATGCCACACGCTGTCTGTCAGCTGTCACTCAGATGCCCGGGTATATTCCCCTTTCATTCCGTAAGGCAGTTGGTCATCGCCTCTGGGGATGTGATACCTGTCAGGAAGTCTGTCCCTGGAACCTTAAAGCGGTTGCGGGACGCTTTAAGTGGCCGGTCGCGGTGGCGGCTGAAGTAGATCTGATTCACCTTTTGACCTTATCGAAATCAGAGTTTCGGCGCCTTTTCGGTGGCAGTACCCTGGCCTGGCGAGGCAAAACGACACTTCGGCGCAATGCGGCGTTGGCGCTAGGCAACCTGGGCGATCCTTGTGCATTGGAGGCTTTGACCGAGGGGCTGCACGGTCACGGCAGCCCGGTTGTACGGGAGATGTGTGCTTGGGCCATTGGTGAGATCGGTGGTCCGCACGCCAGGCAAATATTGGACCGGGCTCGGAAAACCGAGGGTACACCGATGGTGCTGGAGACAATAGATCGCGTCCTGGATGGCAGTTCATGAGACGATGAGAGCCAGTTTCGCCGGGACTTCTTTGAGAGAGTCTACCGGTACATATCGGGGATGCTCCACATCAAGCGGGGCTTCATCGTATTCCCATGTGGAATGCTGCACGTGGAAGGCCCAAGCACCAACGGCCAGTGCGGGTGCAATGTCAGCCCGTGGGCTGTTGCCGATCACGCAGACCCGCGAGGGATCTCTGTCTTCAAGGGCCTGAAGCAAGGAATCCACGTTTTTTTCCGGAGCCACACACAATCTGTCGATGAGTGTTTCGTATCCGGAGCGTTTCACTTTTGCTTTCTGCACGGACTCATCGCCTGAAGTCCAGATGGTCACTTCCCACCCATTCTTGCGCAAGGTGAGCAACAGATCCCGGGCGCCGGGATAATCAGGCTGAGGCAAGTGGACCACTTCGGCGGCGCGTCGGTACAATGAAGCCGCGATGTGCGGACAAGCTCGTTTCCCATGCTCTTCAGCCAACTCGTAGAACAACTCCGCCCATGCTTCGGGGTAGTTGTCCGGCCTTAATCCGGCGGCGTGGGTCTTAGCCAAGTCGATGGCGTGTGCCCTTCTTTGTAAAGCCCGCACGTTCAGTTTTGCCGGTGAAAAATAGGCCATGATCTTTCGTGCATTCTCCTGACTCGCCGCGTCATACAGGGCATTCGTCACTTTTAAGGTGTCATCCCAGTCAACGAAGGCAAAGCGTTGCATGATCGGACCTCCCACGCGGCATGTTCAATCGATGACGAAGATTATGGCAAAACGGCCCAGGAAGTCGTATTGGTCAGTAGCTTGACGGATGCGTTTGCCGTCTACTTCTCCCACGACGACCGCTGTCGGCGGCAAGCCTACAGCGCGCTGGGCATCCACGACCAGCGGCAGGCGCATGGGATAGTCCGGGCTCACTGCGATCCGGGGATGTGTCGTTGCCTCTTCCAAAGAACGTACGTAGGCCACGATGCCTTTTCGAATGAGTTGATCGTGGGAGAAGTTCTCCCCCGCAAAGACCAGACGACCGGAGGTGTCATAGATCTTGGGACTCATGCCGCGTTCCAAACCCGTACCTCGGGCGTCAATAACCAATCCGGTATACAGCGGCCGCTCTTTTTGTTTCAGCCGAGATTCCCATTGCCTGGCCAACTGTTCCGTGACAGTGATGCTTTCATACAGAGTCACATCATCCCAGTAGACTGTGGCGCCGGCGCCGGAACTGAGCACGATCTGAGCCCACCCTTCCTCTGCGGTAAACGCTAACTCGATCCGCTCCCATCCTTCGCCTGACAAGCCTCGGTAGATCCGGGGATAGCTGTTTTGCATGCGGACGCCTATAGAGGCTTGGGCCGGAGCATCGCCCTCCGGACGGACCCAGGCGGAAAGGATGTATTCTGTTCCGGCTTTTAGGGCCAAAACGGCCTGTATCCATTCAGAGGAGAAATCGATCCACGGAACAAGGCGTGCGGCGTAGTTTGTGTCGCCTTGGTCATGAGTAACCCGTCCGGCGCCTTTTGCGAAACCGGCCCCTTCCCCACGGGCAATCCAGGGACCACCTTGAGGGTTTCGGGCACTGATCTCGAAACTCCCATCCGCTACGAGGTTTTTTTGAGCTCCGGCCCCGACGGAAAGGAGAAAAGCCAAGAAGAATACCGCAACGGATCGGAGTGAACGACAACATACAAGCACGCCCTTCGCCCTCCAATTTTTATCTAAGCTGAATTCTAGGCTCTGCTGTTACCATGAGCCTTTAGGCGGCACAGCATGATAAAAGATCCGACGCCGCCGTCGGATCTTGAGATGTGCGCCCCTACCGGAACGCTTCGGCGATGATGACAGCGCTCAAGCGTCAGACGATCGGCGGCAATAGAGTTGTTCAGGCAGTTGACGCTGAGTGAGCGGTTGCAGGAGTGTGTTGGAACACCCCTGCCTACATCTCGCACTCGAGTTGTATGTTCCATGCCTTGCGGCGCCACAGAATCTCTCTCGGTGCTATTCTCGAGAGAGACTTCAGAACCCGGGGTCACCAAAGCACCCCGCGATCCCGTTTACATTTGTTGGTCTGTTGAGTGGGTGTGTTGCGCCGCAGGTGATCGACGGACCAGGTCCGGATCGATCAAGTCAGTCGTCTAATCTATGCTATCGTTAACCCACTCCATCAAATCAGCTTGCGAACGTACCCCCACTGAACGTGCTATCTCTTTGCCCTCTTTGAAGAGGATCAGTGTCGGGATACTCATAACGCCATACTTGGCTGCAGATGCGGGGTTTTCATCGGTGTTGAGCTTGACGACGGAAACCCTGTCGCCCAGTTGAGCAGCCACGGCGTCCAAGATAGGAGCCAACTGGCGGCACGGACCGCACCACGGTGCCCAGAAGTCAACGAGCACAGGTTTATTGGATTCCAACACAACTTCCTGGAAAGCAGCATCGGTTACTGCCTGCATCGAGTCGCTACCTCCTTTCGTGTCAAAGCGGTGCTTCGTTATTCTAGCCCCTTCCCATATGGGACGTCAACTGATACAAAGAGAAGTCCCCCGGGAGCAGACACCGGGGGACGATGCTGTTTTGATGTTCCACGAACTCAAAAAGCCGGAACTACGGCACCCTGGTACCGGGTGCGAATGAAATCTCTCACCGCAGAGGACTGAAGGGCTTTCGCCAGTTTGGCAATGTCAGCGTTGTTTTTGTCGGCACTTCTCACAGCTAGAACGTTCGCATAGGGTGAGTCAGACCCTTCGATGAAGATGGCATCTTTCAGCGGATCCAACTTAGCCTCAAGAGCGAAGTTGGTGTTGATTACCGCTGCGTCCAGATCCGGAAGAGCCCGAGGCAACTGAGCCGCCTCCAACTCCTGGAATCTCAGTTTCTTAGGATTGTCAGCTATGTCAAAGATTGTAGCGGTCAAGCCTACGCCCGGTTTCAGCGTGATCAGACCGGCTTTCTCGATGAGCAAAAGAGCGCGGCCGCCGTTTGTCGGATCGTTGGGAATGCCGATCACGGCACCGTTCTTGAGGCTCTTGAGATCCTTTACCTTGTGGGAGTAGACCCCCATGGGTTCTATGTGGACTTTTGCTACCCACGTCAGATTCAGTCGCCGCTCCGAGGAAAAGGTCTCCAGGTAGGGTATGTGTTGGAAGAAGTTGGCATCCAGTTCGCGGTCGGCCAGAGCCAGATTGGGACGCACATAGTCTGTGAACTCGATAATCTGAAGCTCTATACCCTCTTTGGCCAGGATCGGCTTGACTACGTTCAGAATCTCAGCATGCGGTACGGGAGTGGCTCCGACTTTGAGCACTCGCCCCGCTGCCCCGGCAAGTACGCTTACGCCTAAGACGAGAAGGCACAATACCGTCAAAATGAGGTGGTGACGACGAGCGACAATACGATTTAATTGCATGCTTGTACTCTCCTTTCAGATGCCTCAGATAGTCGTTATCTCGAGCGGTGATCCAGCCTGCTGGCCAGCTTGTTGCCGACAGCCTGCAGAACCTGGACCAGGACGACAAGAACCAAGACCGTGGCCAACATGATATCGGCGCGGAAGCGATGGTAGCCGTAGCGAACGGCCAGATCACCAAGGCCCCCGCCGCCTACCGCCCCTGCCATGGCTGAGTATCCGATAAGGTTGATGGCGGTGATAGTGGCCCCCAGCATGAGTGAAGGCAGAGCCTCGGGGAGAAGCACTTTCCAGATGATCTGCCATTTTGAAGCTCCCATGGCTTGAGCAGCCTCTATTACCCCGTCATCCACTTCCAGTAAGGACGATTCGACCAACCTGGCCACGAACGGGATGGCCGCCACCGTCAGCGGGACCATGGCTGCCGCCGTACCGATCGACGTGCCCACTATGCGCCGCGTAAACGGTATGATCGCCACGAGCAAGATGATAAAAGGAATGGATCGTCCGATGTTGACGATCGTTCCCAACAGTTGGTTGAGCAAACGGCAGGGCCACAAGTGATTCGGTCTGGTGATCACAAGAGTGATCCCCAGCGGAATCCCGATGAGCTCGGAGAGTACGAGGGAGAGCCCGACCATGTACAGGGTCTCCTTCAATCCCTGGATGATGAGTGAACGCGTCATGGGGTTGAACATACCCTGAAGAAAATCCGCCACTGTGTTTACCCTCCCTCCTCACCGGCCTTGAGATGCGGAATGATTTGCGTTTGTGTTCCCGTTACCCAGGACGTCCACGTCAACGCCGACGTTTTTCAGATACAGCAGTCCTTTTTCCACGTCCTCCGGTTCGCCGGCCAGCTCGACAATCAATGTTCCCCACGGACGATCCTGTAATCGGTCGATACGCCCGTAAAGGATGTTCGGCGTGACGGCGACATGTCGAACCAATTCGGCCATAACCGGTTTTTCGGCCACCTCACCCAAGAAAGACAACTTGACCAACTTGCATCCCGGATGGGTCTCGCGCTTCAAGAGCTCGGCGGGAATCTCCGCCTCCATCTGTCCTCTGAGCAGTCGACGTGTCACTGGGCTTTGGGGACGGGTAAAGACACGTGCGGTGTCTCCCACTTCGACCAACCGACCGCCGTCTATGACCGCCACCTGATCGCAGATCTCTCGAATGACCCCCATTTCGTGAGTGATCATGACGATGGTCAGCCCCATTCGGCGACTGATGTCGCGCAAAAGATGCAGCACTTGCAGCGTGGTTTCCGGATCCAGAGCTGAGGTAGCCTCGTCAGACAACAATACATCAGGCTCGTTGGCAAGTGCCCGGGCGATGCCGACGCGCTGCTTTTGGCCTCCGGAAAGCTGTGTCGGATATGCGTCGGCCCGATCGGCCAAACCCACCAGCTCCAGCAGTTCTCGGACTCGCGCGCGGATGGAGCGTTTGTCAAACCCGGCAATCTCGAGAGGAAATGCGACATTACCGGCCACCGTGCGTGACGACAGCAAGTTGAAATGCTGAAAGATCATGCCTATTCGCCGCCGCGCCACCATCAGTTCCGACTCTGACAGACGAGTCATCTGTTGGCCGGCTACCTCAATCTCACCGCAGTCCGGCTTTTCCAGCATATTGATGCAGCGGATGAGGGTGCTCTTGCCTGCCCCGGAGAGACCTATGACGCCAAAGATAACGCCCCTATGGATATCCAAGCTGATGTCGTTAAGCGCTTCAATTCGAGTGGCACCCGAGTTAAAGCTCTTGGTGACATTGCGTAAGCGGATGATCGGCGTCGTTTTAGTTGCCTGCGGTGAGCGTTTTTCCCCCGGAAAAAGAACAACCTCTCCGGATGGAAGAGGTTTATTTCTCATACTCTTGCACCTCCTCTCATCTCTCTGGAGAAAAAGAAAATCTCCAGCAGGAATTGGCACCTGGCGCCCTCAAGCGCTGGTTGCCGGGCTTCATCGGGCCAGTCCCTCCACCTCTCTTGATAAGAGCTTCCGATATGGTTGATTAGGTTTTGGATCAAGCTGGCTTTGAGTATACTCGCTTTTGACTGGGGTGTCAATTGGCTCCTGAGGAAAAATATAATGGGATGAAAAGGATGTCCGCACTGTGTAATCCATCTTCGCCGACACGGAGACAATGTGCTTGTCGGAGCCAATTGAACGCCACTGTTAGCTTCCCGGGGGGGTTAAGTGTCATGGCGCCACCATTCGACGCTGGCCACAAAGCGGTCAAGAGCCGCCTCACGCCGCTTAAGGCGAGCGCGAATACCCTCCGTGATCAAGCGTGTTTCCTCGGGCGTCAACGTCTCCATAAGACTCTCTCCGGCTTCCAACGCTTCACGTCCGGCTGAGTCCGCGGAGAAAAGCTCCATCAGGGCCGTCATCAACTTCGACCTGTCGAGCGCATGAAGCGTGTGCATGGCGGCGATCTGTACGGCACTCGCTTTGTCTTCGGTGACCAGTCTTCGCATCTGTGATGTCAATTCATCGGAAACCGGAGCCAGGCGTACCAGCTTGGCCGCGACTTCCCGTACCAAAGGGCTCTCGTTTCGCAGCAGATTTCGCAGTGTGGCTATCAGCGGGCCCGATTTGGCTGCGCTGATGATCTTACGCACTTCCACGGAGTTCTCCGCACCCGGATCCCAGCCGACGATTCCGGCCTGTTCGTAAGACAACAAGACCGCTGCGGCTCGTGTCCTGGTCTTGGCATCTACCAGAACCAGACCCACGAGATCTGAGATCACTTCAGGCATCAGACGCTCCGCGGTCAGAGTCAGGGCCAGATCACGCACTCGAGAGTTTTTGTCCTTCAGCCACGCCGAGATGAGCTTAGGTGAGGCTTGTTGCCCCCCTTCCATGAGCGCATCGTAGGCCTTTTTTTCCAAGCGATCCAGTTTATCACCCTGGGGCTTGCGATAGAATCTGGCCAAAAGATCTAACAGCCGTTCATCTTGTGACTTGCCCACAAGGTAGATCGCCAGACATTGCAGGAGATAGTCCTCCGACCACAGACTGCGGCGAATGGGTTCAACCAGCTCCTCAGGCGGAGCCGAAAGCACAATGCGGATCAGCTCGCCAGCCAGCCAACCCTCATCCGTGATGGCAATTACTCTGAACAGGGCCGGTAACGTGCTGGCAGAAACCGCTTGACTCAGGATCGCCTTGGCCTCTTCCCGCTCTTCATAGAACATGTGACGGATGTGTCGCTCCAGATCCTGAATGCTGTCTTGACGGTGGGCCCTTGTCATGTAATAGGAGTAAAAGTGGACTTGTACGGGCTGGGGCTGCATGCTGACGACACGGAGGAAGTAGCGGCCCTTGCGTGGCGACAACGCGAGTTCCTCCAGGGAAGACTGGACGTCAGGGCGCCAGACGTTTTCCTTTTCAGACAGCACAAGCATATCAAACAGGTTTTCAACCTTGAGCCGGTACGTCTCATTATCCATCCTCATGCCGACAATAACCCCTCTTGGTTGATATTGCCCCAGACAAGACAACTTGTGCCACTTCGGCCATCCTTGGCACCAGTGCACAAGAAAAGGGTAGGGCTGCCCCTCTTGTTGCCCCAACATGGCGAGACCAAACCGATAGGATAGCAAGACGAAATGGATTTCACCATCATTATACCAGAAGTGCTTAGCCAGGCAAATGAAACGCCCGCCACGCCTCAATCGTTCAGACGATAGTCCCGATAGGTGACGGTCAGCCGTACGGCAAACGGGGAGATGCTTGCCTCCTGCCGAGCGAGTACCGCAAAACCGTCCATGGACATATAAGTGTGGTCGACACGCACTCTGCCCCAACTGTAACGGGCTTCCGTTCGTCTCATAAGATGCTCATGCTCGTCGATCCAGATACGACCTTCTATGGCACCCGTGTAGAATTGGGGTCGGCGGACTCCCTTGAGTACGTGACACATCAGTCCGTTCACTTGCTCCATGCCCATGTATTCCAAATCGAAGTTTGCCAAGGCCTTTTCAAAATCCGCAAGATCGGCAAGAAGATCGGGTGGTATGAACGATGGAGCTCCCTTGGCGTGGACGCTGACCGCGTCACCGCGTCGCGTCACCGTGGCGCTGAAACGCCATCGGCTCAAAATGGCGCTCATGTTTACGTCCTGAGTAAAGACCACGTGTTCAGGTTGACGCATAGCCTCGCGCATTAAAGACAGTATGCGCTCCGCCTCGGATTCTTGAGTCATCCCGGCCAGACTTCCGCAGGTCAAAAGAAGGCTCGTCATAGTCAAGATACGTATCCAACGTCTCATGGATGCTTCTTTCAACTCGGGCCTCACTTTCTTGCCGCATTCCTGCGGGAATGCTATGCTAAAAGCAAGTCCTTAGGAGAGAGGAAACGCCTATGGAGGATCACTTGAAGGAGCGCATCTGGACACTAAGCGACAGCGATGAGGCCGCCTCGGACTGTCAAGCCTGTGAGGAGCCTCTACAGGTCGGCGACGAGGTTGCTGAATGCCCTCGATGTAAGGCCCTTCATCATCTGGCGTGTTGGATCCGACGAGGAGGCTGTGCCCGCCACGGCTGTCCCCAGACGGCGGACGAGTCGTTGACCGAAAAGGTACCCCCCAAAAGGGATCCGCCCGCGCGTGATACTCTCGCTTGGCTTCCGGCGGCGCTCACGGTCGTGCTTTTTGTTGGAGCCATAATAGGTATCGTATGGTCATTCGTGCACGAGCCATCGTCAGAAGGGCGCATCGCCATTATGACGACTACTGGATCTGATCTCGATTACCTGCAAGCCTTGGCCAATGATTTTAGTGAAGCTCACGAAGATCTTGAAGTGAGTGTCATTGTGCTTCCTGCAGACTCTTATGACATGTACGAACAGAAGCTGGTCACCATGCTGGTGGCCAAGGATCCGCCTGATATCGTCATGCTTCCCTATTCGCGTTTTGTCGTCTATGCCAGCCGAGGAGCTCTCGCCTCTCTTGAGGTGATAAAAGACGCGGTAGCTGAGGCCGTTCCCTACGGTGAACGCCTGGCTAACGGTGAGGTTGACGGTAAGCTCTATGGCATCCCTCATCCGTCGCGACCGGTTATTATGGCGATACCGGCTTCCAGTCACAATGTTGTCGAGGCTACGGGATTGATGCTGCACATCGCCACCAATCTTCCGTTCGAGCCGGGTATCGATGATATCGCCCAGGACAGGCTGTTGGGGACCGTGCCGACCCTTCCACCCGGTGACAGGAATGATGATGATAAGGACACCAATGACGGTGATTGAGTCTGTTGCTTAGTCGGTTAGCGGTTGGTGATCGGTTTTTCTCTCTTGCTATGGGTCAAGGGACGGTCTCTCATCTCTCCATCAGCGCTCGGATAGAATTTTGAATGATCTGTTCAATAGCCGGATCAAACGGCGCAGGCAGGTTGTATACTTGTGCCGAGGTATCCGGCTCATATCCTCCTTCAGGGAAGTAGCGAGCGGGCGCGATATAGCCGATCAATCCATTGCAGTAAGCGACAGGTATCATGTGGCGCCATGGTTGCAGGTTCTTTATGAATAAGCCATAGTCGCAGCAGACCTCGCCGCTCATGCCGATCAAGGTAAGTTCACGGGCCAGATCAAGGCGGTGGATGTTGAAAGGAGCCGTGTGGCTGCCATCGGCCAACGGTAAATCTAAGCCTTCCGCGTTACTGTAGAGATGGCTTGTCAGCTTTGCAGCCGATTTTTTCACGGAGCGACTCACTTCCGCACCCAAGGCATGGCCGAAGATCGTCACTTCCTCAGGAAGGCCTCTGCGGAATCGCTTGGCCCCGATCACTGTGCAGTTGGGCCGCACATCACCGAAGCAGCCGGCCAAAAAGCCGACGCTGGCCTCCGGAAACTCCTTTTCCAGCCAACGGCGAGCAGCTCCCGGGTATTCCGCCGATATCGTGTAGTCTCCGAGGACTGTGGGATGACAGGTAAAATGGAAGAGCAATCCTGCGATGCGGTCGGTTTCGTTATCGATAAGGGAGATCGCTATGACCTCATCGTCACGCACCCCTGAGGGATCGGGCGCCATTGCTGTGCCGTTTTCTGTCCGCACTCGGCGGTTGATACTGAAACCGGTAAGCTGGCCTCTGCTCAACCTTACACTGACGGTACGCAGGCGCTGACGCGCCTCATCCATCCCGTTGATGATCCGGCTCCGCAGGTCTGAAAGGTAGGCGCTGTCCGGAGGACCGCCCGCGGTTAGCAGAGTGTCGACCGTCTGCGGACCGGAATGAGTGTGACTGGCGGCCAAAAAAACGTCCTTGGGGGACAACCCGAAGCGCTCCGCTGCCGCCTTTTGAATGTCTGCCGTAAGGGTGGCCCCAAAGCCGATGATATCCGCTGTGACGATACAAGCCGCGTTGTCGTCTGTTTCCAGCCAAAAGACGCGGGCCTCAAGTTCGTCTCTGACTGCTTCGGAACCGTGGTCACGAAAGCCAAAACCCGCTAATGCGATACCGACCGGCGGCGTGATATTGACCTTGGCTGTACCTAATCGCACGGTAATTCCCCCCGCAAAGAAGGCTGAAGGTAGCGGCATTCCCCTACCTCATATGTCTTGAAGCACCATGGATCGTGCGACTCGCGGAATCGCCATCGCTGTATTCATGGAACTTCCGTGACCGATGGTCGGCGGCAGTCTTTTCAGACACTTGATGTTGGGCGATGAGGCAGGGGTGTTTTGATGCACCCCTGCCTGGCAGTACCTGTTTAGGCCGATGCGCACTATACCGTAGGTGACACTGCCCGTTGCCTCGATTCGTGCTGTTGAAGCACCTACCGCGAGCCCAAAGCCGGAGAAGCGCCCCAGGGTGCCTATGTCGTTCGCTCGTAACGCAGCTCGCCCTTAGACGAGCTTGGGTTGGTTGCGCTTGCGGCTGTCGCCACACATGATCAGCCCTCGCAGGCCACGAACGGTCGGCAGCTTGATCAAGATAATGCTCAACTACTCTACTGTCACGCGCTTGCCCGTCTCAGCCGACTCGTGAGCCGCCATCGCGATGGCAACCACGTGACGCCCGGCATGGCTGTCGGCCTCCGGCGGTGCACCTGTGCGGATTGACTCAACGAAGGCCACCATTTCATCATGCAGACCGTCGTTTTTGTTGGTCGGTATCTGCACCGGCTTCTCGCCGTGCTTGTGCAGCAGAATGGGGGTGCCAGTGGAACCCGAGGTTATCTTGGCCGTTCCTTTTGTTCCCGTAATTCCCACTTCGTAGCTGCCGATGCGGTGGACGCGGCTGGATGCCAATGAACCTATTGCGCCCGACTCGAACTCGAGCCCGATGACAATACCTTCTTCAACCGTGTTGTTAGGATCATCTCCGGATCTCATGGTCGCCTGTACGGAGCGTACGTCCCCGGCGAGCCAGACGAGTTGGTCCAGCTCATGGCTGTAAAGCGAGAACAGGCCGCCGTATGTCTCTTTTTTCAACTGCCATCCGCCGACACCTCCACCGGGGCCCATACCGAAGCGAACGGCATGTGCCATGAGAATGTCCCCCAGCTCTCCGGCGGATACCAGTCGCTTCAGTTCGCGGAAATGGGCCTGATAGCGACGAACGTAACCGATCATGAGCATCACACCGGCGCGGTTCGTGGCTTCAATCATGGCATCGCACTGTTCAAGGTTCAGGGCCATCGGCTTCTCACAAAAAACGTGCAGACCTGCCTCTGCCGCATCTATTGTGAGTCGGGCGTGTGTATGATTCGGTGTCACGATGGCCACCGCGTCGAGTTGCTCTTTCTCAAACATGGTCTTGTGGCATGAGTATACGCTAGGATCGGTACCCAGCTCAGTTGCCAAGGCCTGAGCAGACTCCTCATTGGCGTCACAGACCGCGACAAGTTCCAAACCGGGTATAACCTTCATATTGAGTGCATGTCGTCTGCCAAGTCCGCCGCAACCGATCAACGCCATCCGTACCGACTTATTGTCAGTCATTGGTTAAGCACCGTCCCTTGGTGTTGCTGGTCTTCACGTTTGGTGGTCAACACCTCCCTTAATATACGTTATCTGGGATCTAAACCCTCTTGCGTATGCCTGAAAGAGCCAATCTCCGTCCGTACGAGCCCGGATCTGGTAGAATAGCGAAGGACCCTAACACGAACCTAAGATAGGAGCATGCCCCGTGAATGCACAAGTGCGCGAAAGCAAAGCTGTGAGGAAAGCAAAGCCTGCATCATTGCTCGAGATATTTTTCACCTTCCTGCGCGTCGGTGCCTTTACGATCGGCGGGGGTTTGGCCATGTTACCCCTGTTCGAGCGGGAAGTCATCGATAATAAGGGCTGGATCGAGCGTGAAGAGTTGCTGGACATCTATGCCATCAGTCAGTCTATCCCTGGGGTGATCGCCGGTAATTCATCAACGTTCATCGGTTATCGCATCGCAGGGTTTCCGGGCGCTCTCAGTGCCTTGGCGGGTGTCTTGACCCCTTCGATCGTCGTGATCTTGGTCATCGCGACATCCTTCACTCAATTCCGGGAGACCTTCTATGTGGCTAAAGCCCTGCAAGGGGCCAGAACAGCAGTGGCCGCTCTGATCATTCTGGCGGCTGTGCGTATCTCGCGCGCCTCGCTGAAAAACACTTTCGCAGTGGTTCTGGCCGCTTTATCCTTTCTGGTGGCCTGTTTCACCAACATCGACATGATCTACGCGATCTTGGCCGGCGGGTTGTTGGGTGTCCTCGCAGGCAAGATAGCTGTGGGGGGCATGCGGCAGTGATCTATCTGACACTGATATGGGTCTTTTTCCGTCTGGGCTTTTTTACCATAGGAGGCGGATATGCCATGCTGCCCTTGATCCAGGCCGAGGTTGAGCAGCGTGGCTGGATAACGGCCGCTGAGTTTGTCGATATGCTGGCCATCGCCGAGATGACTCCCGGTCCTGTGGGAGTGAACGTAGCCACTTTCGTCGGTTATCGGCTGGCAGGAGTGCTGGGCGGAATTCTGGCCACGGTGGCCGTAACCTTGCCAGCATTGATCTTTGTTCTTCTGATTTCGAAGGCCTTAGACAGATTTCGAGATCATCCCACGGTAGAGGCCATTCTGCGCGGGATCAGACCGGTGGTGGCCGGACTGATCATTTCGGCCGCCGTGTTTGTCACCCAAGCGGCGATCGTCGTCAGCGACGGGCCGAATCAAAGCATGGGCAGACTGGATCCGATTGCGGTCGTGATGTGCGCTATCGCTATCGTGGCAGTGGCGAAGTATCGCTTGCATCCCATCGGTGCTATAGTGGGTGCGGCGCTGTTGGGCATGTTGGTCTTCTGAATTATCTGCTCCTCATCCCCTTCCCTATCCATTTCTTCGGGGCTGCTACAGCCCCTTTTTTGCATTCCAATAGCACTAATCGCGACATTCGTCCTTATTCGAAGTCTAACAAAAATGGGGCAGAAGGACTTTTCCGCCTTTTTCCTATGTATGTCGTTGAACCAGATGTGGGACTTTGGTCCTAATCCTGTGTGTCGCATCCTTGTCGGGCTCCGCCCGGATAGGTTCTAGAGGGAGTGTTTTGATATGTCCACGCAAGAATTTGAGGTCGCTAAAGTGGGTATTCTCGATCAATATACCCTGGATCGCTACGCTCTGGAGCACTTGATACGCCAGACCCCTGATATGCAGCTGGTGATGCAGTGGACGGAACCGCCGTCCTTTCGGAGTTACAGGTGGCGGCAGTCGACGTCCTCATCGTCTCAGTCGAGACTCTCGTGTCTGCAACGGTCGGCTTTGTTCAGACAATGGAATTGCTCAGTGCACATGCTCCCGTGCTTTCCATCAGTGCTTACACGGAACCGGCTTTGGTGGTGGACTGTCTGCGAGCCGGGGTTAGAGGGTTTTTGTGGAAAGGCATCGACACGACAAGTATGCTGCAAGCCATAAGGACCATTGTGGCCGGTGAACGGCCAATCCTGCCCTCCATGGCTGATCGTTTGGTAACCTACGTACTCAGTGTCGATCCTCGACCTAACGATAGGTATCATGAATTGACGGACCGGGAAGAGGAGGTTTTGAACCTCATTACCTGTGGCTTGAGTAATAAAGCCAGTTTTCCGCACCCTTCTGCCTGAGTGCCCCCCGGTTTTTGATCAAGGGTTACGTAGCATAGCTCACATGGGTGTAGGCCTTGTGATCAAGGCCCGTGAGTTCCAGGAGCTCGTACAGGCGCGGATCGATGTTCGAAGGCAACCTTCGTCGAGTTGCTCTACCGTTGCAGAGTTTGAGGATCTGAACTCCGCTGAGGATGTCGAAAATCATGCTCATCGTTGGACGTTCGGTCCAACGGTCCCCCGGAACCAGAAAGGGTCTTTGGCGCTTTTTGAGCTCCTGACGGACCCGCACTTCGATATAACAAGCCACAATCAGAGCCAAGAGAAACAGGTAGGCGAGTGCTTCCGCCCGGCGAGATGAGTTGACGTATAGGGTGTCCACGATACATGGGTCGGCTTTGAGGTTGCGGAAGCGGGTTTCCACGCTGCTCTGGCCCTTGTACTCCTCAAGAATCTCCGTGTTGCTCCATTCATCCTCCGGCAAAGTAGTCATGAGGACAAAGGTGCCGCCCAGTTCCTGCTCGACACGCAGTGCCTTCTCCGATGGTGCGACTACCTGTACTTCAACCCTGTACTTGACAATCGTTGGCGGTTTGGCGTCTTTGGCAGGCCGCCCCGGAGGTCGCTTTACGACATTCTCGGCGATGACACGACCTTTGAGTTGATGTCGCGATCGACGATGCTCATTGCAGAAATCGTCAAGGGCTTTCTGAGCGTCGCCCATGCATTCGAAGCGTTGCTTCTGCAGCTTGGTTTGTGCCTTCTCAATTAGCTGATACTCCTGCTTTACCGCCTTTTCCAGTCTTCTTCCCTTCTGCTTTTCCAGGGCATCAGAATGGACGATGACGAAACGATAGGGGCGACCTCCTAATGTGTCCATGTNNTTCCAGGCCTTCTCCTTTAGGTCATCAACCAGGCCATACGTCCCTGGCAGCCGGGAGATGAAACGGATTTTTTGCTCGGCCATCTGTTCCAGGTTATCCGGAGTGATCAAGGCAGAATCAGCTACGTACACGATCTGCCTCGGATCGAGGAAGCTCGTCTCGATCTCACCGAGAACCTCACTGTTCCACACCTTGTCGCTCAGGTTGCCGTCGTTGACGTTGCCCAAGACAGGCATGCCTTCGCTAGTTACCACGAGCCCATAGGAGACTTGCTTCAAATCCGGCCGCTTATCCTTGCTGTGACCATAGGTGATGTTCAGCAAACTGCGATCCGGATTCTCCTCCAAAAAGGCCAAATCGCTGTCGGTCGGTTCGTATCTGCCGGCCAGCGATAGGGTGGTCGTATCGGCATGAACTGATCTGATACCTAAAGGCAACCGCCTTGTGGCAGCCAACGCTACCGAGCTGACTATCTTGCGTAGCTCATCCGATTCATGCAGCCTGTCGAGCGTACGTCCAAACCCATCATCATTGAGGTCATTCAACTCCACCGGCTCGTCAAACAAAACGGGTAGGTCAAGCCGCTCGAAAGACTCCCATACGCGGTAAAGGGGGCGCCGCGCCACCAAAATGTTGATGATCAGAGCAACCGCCCGGGTGCCCGGTGACACCTTCCACTGTTTCTCATCCCAACGCACGGAACGATTGATCATTCCCGCGACCCCAAGGTCTCGGCAGATCGCCGCAATAAATGCGCTTGCGCCCACATGAACCGGCCTGATCTCGATGTCTTCCATTCGCCACGCGTCCCTTCATTACGGCGTTTCTGAAGGGTTCGCGATCTGGAAGACATCTCCTGCTACGAGTTCAGGTAAATCTCTGGGCCCGTCCAAAGGGGTGCGGAAAAACAGTTCGGAATTAGCCGGACCAGGATAACCCAAGGCCGAAAGACTCCCCATCCTACGGAGACGGCCATGGTTCGCCGCCCGCAACCGAGTTCGCGATCCAAACACAGCGAGTCTTTCGTCAGTTCCAAACAGGGATCATAATTAGTGTGTGGAAATGATGATTATCCCAAGTTAACCTTACTGACAGCTATGCATCAATGATGATCATCTTGACTGAAAAGGAGGTACACGGGTTGAGAGGGAGTCTTAGGAAGCTGAGACAGGGGAGTCTAACTGCATTGGTTCTGATACTCACGATCACTGCGACCTGCGCAGGAGCTAAAGTGCTGACGTTGCAGGTTGACAACCGTGCTCTTTTCACTGCCTGGACAAAGGGTGTAATCGAACGCTTTGAGAAGGAGTATCCCGATCTGAAAGTGGATCTTTGGGTGCCCACAGGGAATCTCTTGGAGCAGATAACGGTACGCATTGCCGCGGGAATGCCTTTTGATATCGGTCTGCACGATCCGTACGCCATCCTGGATTTCGCGCGACAAGGTATCCTGGAGGATCTTTCACCGTACGTGCGTCGCGATGCCGCACATTTTGAGAACTGGTATCCACCAGCGTTGGAAATGACGCGCTTTCGAGGAGCCCTATACTCGCTGCCGAGGGATCTGCAGTTCTACGGAGTATACTACAACGTCGACGCTTACGCGGAAGTCGGACTGGCGCGTCCAGAGACCGATTGGACCTACGATCGCCTGGTCTCGGATTCCAAACGCCTGGTCAAACAGGACGCCGATGGCAACACCCTACGATTCGGGTTTATGCTCCCCAGATGGCGAAGCTGGGTCATTCCGGTCTGGGCCTTCGGTGGAGATTTTGTCGACAGCTGGACCGATCCCACGCGTTTCACAGGGTACGACGAAAACACCCAGCGGGGCCTGAACTTCTTGCGCGAGTTTGCGGAGACGGGGGCCATGACCCGGACCAATCAACCTGTAAGCGAGCTTAATGCTTTTGCCCAGCAGCGCATAGCCATCGGAATGTCGAACACGATCGATATGGACACCTATCGAACCATCGCTGACTTCACATGGGATGTGGCCGCCATGCCCATCGGCCCCGACGGCCGACGAACGACCGTGATAAACGCCCTGGGCTGGTTTATGCTCAGCACGTCACCACACAAAGAAGAAGCGTGGAAGCTGATGATCTATCTGACTTCGGAGGAATCCTTCCACGAACTGATCAAGACCGTCGGCGTGATTCCTCCCGAACGCCGGTTGGCCATGAACGTATGGGTGCCCTATCGCGATCGTCCCGATCACCGTCATCTGTTCTTGACCGACGCCGATCTGTCGATTCCCTATATAGGCGCGCTACCCAAAGCAGTCTATGATCCCATTGAACGGGAAGGCCACGCCCTGGTCTTCGGTCAGAAGGCACCGTCGGTTGCCTTGGAGCATATGGAGCAATCGGTCATGGCGGCGATCGCCAGCTACAAGGCATCGGAGTGACGGCCTTCGCTTCCGCATCATGTGGTCTGTCTCTTCTAACGAAGAACGCCTGACGGACAAAGGGTCGCTTCATTAAACGGGGCTGTCCCAAAAGGTCGGCCCCTCGTCTCTTTTAGCTCGCGTCTCGGCTTAGAGACTGGTAAAATTAGGTTATAAAGGCTATGGGGATGGTAGGCTGCGATTATGAAAACGAAGAGAAAGCATAGCAAAGTGACGTTCAAACCGTACCAGATGGATCAGTTAATGCTCTTGCCGCCAAGCCTTGACAAACTTATTCCGGAGGATCATCCGGTTCGGGTAGTCAGTGCCGTCGTTGACCGCATTGACATGAAGAGACTTGTAAAGGCATATAAG
>LSQX01151296.1_pt3 | contig 73959 bp, 61 predicted proteins | sample 654561 | NCBI WGS metagenome assembly LSQX01 (sample SAMN04489861, study PRJNA283612) | anaerobic digester metagenome | isolation source: 4 biogas reactors fed with cattle manure at either 37C or 55C with and... | place: Denmark: Kongens Lyngby | collected 2014
ATAACCGCCTGGGGGGCCATCCGGCGAGCTGCCGCGACGACCGCCGGGAAATGGTCCAGCGTCCTCCCGGCCATTGCTTCGATCTGGTCGGTCAGGTCGGCGAGCGGAGCCAGGACACCGCGCCGGATGCGCGCCGCGAACAGACGGCTGACGATGGCCAGAGCGATGATTAGAAGCGGTACCAGTACCGAGACGAGCCAGTGCAGAAGATGCAATTTGGCGATTTCCAGGATGACAAGAGCCATGACAAGACCTCCTCGATAATCAGGGGTTCAATGCAGACAGTTCCGGAAGCACAAACAACCCGTCCTTGCGAATGAGACGGTCGTCAAACCAGATCTCGCCGCCGCCGGTGTCGGGCCGCTGGATCTGGACCAGGTCCCAATGAATGGCAGAGGTGTTGCCGTTGGGCGCGTCGTCGTAGCAGGCCCCGGGCGTCAGATGGAATGAACCGGCGATCTTCTCATCGAAAAGCGTGTTGCAGGTCGCATCACGAATCAGGGGATTGAAGCCAAGGGCAAATTCGCCCAGATAGCGGGCACCCGCGTCGGTGTCCAGGATCTTGTTCAGCTGGGCGGTGTTTTCATCTGCCGACGCCTCGACGATCTGGCCGTCGCGAAACGACAGGCGGATGTTGCGGTAGAGCTGGCCCCAGAATTGGGAGGAGGTGTTGAACGTGATGGTGCCGTTGGCCGAATGGCTGACCGGCGCCGTAAAGCATTCGCCGTCAGGCAGGTTATACTCGCCGCAGCAGGGAACGGCCGGAATGCCCCGGATGGAAAACGACAAATCCGTCCCCGGGGCCAGGATGCGGACCCGGTCGGTCTTTTCCATCAGGGCCTTGAGCGGCAAAACGGCGCGCTGCATCGCTACGTAATCGATCGAGGCGGTCTGCAGGACGAAATCCTCGTATGGGCCGTAGGGCATGCCGGCCCGTTGGGCCCTGGCCTGGGTCGGGTACTCGAAAAGCACCCAGCGCCTATGGTTGATCACCAGGTCTTTGAACGGCCTGGCGCAGGTTGCCTCCAGTTGACGGACCGCCGGGTCGATGCGGCCAAGCTCGGCGTCATTGACATAGGCGCGGATGACGATATCGCCGACCAGGTTTTCAAAACGGCGCAAGTCTGCTTCGGCCTTGTCCCTGAGAAAAGCTTCTGTTCGGCCGCCGTCATCGGGGTCGTAAAGCTCCAGCAGCTGGCGGGTGATCTCGTTATCGGTCCAGTCCACCTGGGCCAGCGCGCCGGCCAGAGCCGCTTCACGCAGCAGTTCCTGCACCAGCGGACGGGCGGTTAAATCCGCCGTGATGTGAAAAGCGTCCCCTTTTTTGATCTTCATCGAGTGGTACAGCATGAGTTTGGCCAGTGATGCCAGTCTTGAATCGCGCATGAAATCCTCCTGCCGGCGTTTGATCTGCTCCCATTATAGCAGAACACGCCGGCTAGAAGGAATTGACCAGATGCCGTTTCAGCCCGGTTTTCGCTCTATTCAGCCGGCTGTCAGCAAACGAACCGCCTGCTCCAGGCCATCCGGCACATCGAGCGGCTGGGTGACCGCGCCGGGCAAAATCCGGCGAACCAGGCCGCACAGCACTTTGCCGGGCCCGGGCTCCAGGAAACAGGTTGTTCCGTCGTCGGCCATCTGGCGGATTTCGGCGGTCCAGAGGACCGGTCCGCACAGGTGGCGGGCCAGGTAATCCGGCCAGTCGATGATATCCGGCGACCGGGTTCCCGACAGGTTGCTGTACAGGCGGGACGCGGTGGGCTTGAAGTTGCGTTTACGGGCATACGCGGCCAGTTGATCGGCCGCCGGCTGCATCAACGGCGTGTGGAAGGCGCCGGAGACATCCAGCGGGACCGTTTTGCGCGCCCCGGCAGCCCGGCAGGCCGCCAGGCAATCGTCCATAACATTTTGTTCGCCGGAAAGGACCACCTGGCCTGGTGCGTTGAAATTGACGGCGAACACGCGGTCGCTCCAAGCCGGTTCGGTCAGCACAGCGGCGATGGCCTCATCATCCAGGCCGATCACCGCGGCCATTGCGCCCGGGTTTTGCCGGGCGGCCTGCTGCATGAAATCCGCCCGCGCCTGGACCAGGTGCAGCAGGTCGGGGAGGTCCAGGATGCCGGCCGCGCCCAGGGCCGTGTATTCGCCAAGCGAAAAACCCGCCAGGCTCGTGTCGTCCGGCAGACGCCCGGCCTGCTCGCGCAAAGCCGCCAGGCAAGCCAGGCTGCAGGTGACGATGGCGGGTTGGGCAAACCGGGTCTGCGAAAGCTGTTCGGCGGTCAAGTCAAGCAAATCCAGGCCAAGGCAATCGGAAGCTGCCTGGTAGATCGAACGGGCTGCCGGGCTGGTTTGGCTGAGCGCAGCGCCCATCCCGGCGTAATGGGCGCCCTGTCCTGGAAAGATGATGCTGATCATGAGGGTTCCTCTCTGTCTGCCGGCGCTCTTGACAAGCGCGGCGGGGTTGTCTATCATGGATATATGCTTTGATTATCAAATAATTTGAAATGCAAATCGTATGCCCATACGATAACGCACGAATGGAAAGAAATCAAGGCCGCAGACAAGAGCGGAGGCAAACATGGCCAAAATGAAGATCACCGGCACGGGCAGCTACCTGCCGGAGTTGACTGTCACCAACCAGATGATGACAAAAATCGTCGACACCAGCGACGAGTGGATCACGACCCGGACCGGCATTTCCGAGCGCCGCCTGTCGTCGGGCGAGCCGACCTGGTTCATGGCTGCACAAGCGGCCCGCAAGGCGCTGGCCGAAGCGGCGCTCGACCCGGCCCAGCTCGACATCATCATGGTCACAACCTGCACACCGGACTACTATCTGCCGTCGGCCGCCTGCATCGTCCAGGCCGAACTGGGCGCCGACCGTGCCTTCTGTTTCGATCTCAACGCGGCCTGCACCGGATTCGTCTATGCCCTCGACATGGCGGCGCGCTATCTTTCCGACCCCAATATCCATCATATCCTGATCGTTGCCAGTGAAAACATCAGCAAGCTGGTCGACTATTCCGACCGTTCGACATGCGTGCTGTTCGGCGACGGGGCCAGTGCCGTGGTCTGCAGCCGCGGAAGCGACGAAGACCCAAGCGCCCTTTTGGCAACCAGGCTGGGCTCCGAGGGGCAGACCGGCCATGTCCTGGTCAGCCGCGCCCTGAAGGTGCGTCATCCGTTTCTGGCCGAAGGCGCAGTCTGGCCGGACCGCTTCGGGGAGCATGCGGACCATACCCTGACCATGGAAGGACAGGAAGTCTTCAAATTCGCGGTGCGCGTCCTGGCTGATTCGGTTCTCGAAGCCGCAGCCCAGGCCGGCGTCAATCTGACCGAGCTGCGCTACATCATCCCGCACCAGGCGAACGCCCGGATCGTCGAGGCGGCCGCCCGCCGCATGAAAGCCGACCCGGCCCAGATCATTTCCCGGATCGCCGATTTCGGCAACACCTCATCGGCCAGCATCCCGATCTGCCTGGACGAACTGGTGCGCGCAGGCAAACTGCAGCGCGGCGAAAAAGTCGCGATCTGCGGCTTCGGCGCCGGCCTCACCTACGGCGCGGCCATTTTCAGCTATTAACCAGCCTGATTTGCATACACAACAACGACAGGAAGGGACCAACCATGCCAAAAACCGATCTATGTGACTTGATGCAGACAGACTATCCCCTGATCCAGGGCGGGATGGCCTGGGTGGCCAACGCCTGCCTGGCTTCCGCCGTTTCCAACGCCGGGGGACTCGGCCTGGTCGCTGCCGGGTCGATGAACGCCGACCTGCTGCGCCGGGAGATCCGCCTTACCCGGGAACAGACCGACCGCCCGTTCGGCGTCAACATCATGCTGATGAATCCGGACGTCGACGCCCTGGCGGCGGTCGTCCTGGAAGAGCGTGTGCCGGTCGTGACGACCGGGGCCGGTTCACCGGGCAAATACATCCAGGCCTGGAAAGACGCCGGCATCCGCGTCGTGCCGGTCGTCGCCTCGGTCGCCTATGCGAAACGCATGGAAAAACTGGGCGCCGATGCCGTGATCGCGGAAGGGACGGAAGCCGGCGGGCATATCGGCGAACTGACCACCATGGTCCTGGTTCCCCAGGTGGCTGACGCCGTCTCAATCCCGGTGGTCGCCGCCGGAGGGATCGCCGATGGCCGCGGTGTCGCCGCCGCCCTGATCCTGGGTGCGAGCGGCGTTCAGGTCGGCACGCGTTTCCTGGCCTGCGACGAATGCTGCATCCACGAAAATTACAAACAGCTGGTCATCAAGGCCCGCGATATCGACACCCTGGTCACCGGCCGGAGCGGCGGACACCCCGTCCGCACCTTGAAAAACAAGCTGGCCCGTCACCTGATCGAACTGGAAAAACAAGGCGCATCCTTTGAAGAAATGGAAACCATCACGGTCGGTTCTCTGCGCCGCGCCGTCCAGGACGGCAACCTGGAAGAGGGTTCCTTCATGGCTGGACAGGTGGCCGGCCTGGTCAATGACTGCCAGCCGGCTTCCCAGATCGTCGCCGGATTGTTCCGCCAGGCCTGGTCGCTCCTCGGCGAGCGGATGCCGATCTCTGTACCGGGCCTCAGGCAGGCGCTGTCCGCCGGAGGTGACCTGTGATCGCCCTGGTGACCGGTGCGTCGCGCGGCATCGGCGCCGCCATCGCCCGGCAGCTGGCCGCGGACGGCATGGATGTCGCCATCGTTTACCGCCGGGAACAGGAGCAGGCGGAAGCGGTTGCGGCAGCCTGCCGCCAGTCCGGGGTGCGCGCGCTGGCCTTTCAGGCTGATATCGCCAGCGAAGAAGGCTGCCGCAGCCTGCTTGACCAGGTTCGTGCGCAACTCGGACCGGTCCAGGTCCTGGTCAACAACGCCGGCATCACGCGCGACGGGCTTTGCATGCGCATGAGCCGCGACCAGTTCACCGCTGTGCTCGACGCTAATTTGACCGGCACCTTCCTGATGTGCCGCGCCGTCTTGCCCGACATGGTCAAAGCCCGCTCAGGACGGATCATCAACATGACCTCGGCCGCCGGCGTGCACGGCAACGCCGGCCAGGTCAACTACGCGGCCTCCAAGGCCGGCGTGATCGGCCTGACCTTGTCTCTGGCCAAGGAAGTGGCGTCGCGCCAGATTACCGTCAACGCGGTGGCGCCGGGATTTATCGAAACCGATATGACGGCCGTTTTGCCAGACAAGGTCCGTGACGCGGCCCTCGAGGCGATCGCCCTGGGCCGGTTCGGCCAGCCGGAGGATGTCGCGCAGCTGACCGCATTCCTGGCATCCTCTGCCGCAGCTTACATCACCGGACAGGTGATCGAAATATCAGGAGGTCTGAAACTGTGACTTTTGAGCAAAAAGCCAATCCCGGCGCCGCCCGCCGGGTCGTTATCACCGGCATGGGCGTGATCAGCCCGGTCGGCCTCGATGTGCCGTCTTTCTGGCAAAGCCTGGTCCACGGCCGATGCGGGATCCGCGAACTGGATCTGGACGGCGTTGCCGGCGTTCCGGTCAAAATGTCAGCCCAGATCCGAGACTTTGATCCGCTCCAGGTCCTCGACCGCAAGGAAGCGCGCCGGCTGGACCGTTATTGCCATTTTGCGGTCGCGGCGGCAGCCGAAGCGGTGCGCCAGAGCCGTTTGGACTTTACTGTCTTGGATCCCTGGCGCGCGGGCGTTATCATCGGCAGCGGCGTCGGCGGTCTCGAGACCATGGCCGCGGAATACAAAAAGCTCTACCTGGGCGGCGGGCCGGAACGGATCTCGCCCCTGTTCATCCCGATGATGATCGCCAACATGGCCGCCGGCAAGGTGTCCATGATCTATGGCGCCAAGGGCAGCAACTTATGCGTGACGACCGCCTGCGCCTCCGGCACACACGCCATCGGCGAGGCCTTCCGCGCCATTCGGCACGGCTACCTCGATATCTGCCTGGCCGGCGGCGCCGAGGCCCCGATCACTCCGATCGCACTGGCCGGGTTTGACAACATGCGCGCGCTCAGCCGGTCGGCGGATCCGAACCGCGCCTCGATCCCCTTCGACCGCGCGCGGGACGGTTTCGTCATCGGGGAGGGCGCCGGCATCCTCGTCCTTGAATCACTGGAGCATGCCCTGGCCCGCGGTGCCGAACCGCTCTGCGAACTGGCCGGGTACGGCTCGACCGCCGACGCCTACCATGTCACCAGTCCGGACCCCGAGGGCGAGGGTGCCGCGATGGCGATGCGCCTGGCCTTGAAGGACGCGGGTGAAACGCCGGATCAGGTCGCGTACATCAACGCTCACGGCACCAGCACCCCGCTGAACGACAAGTACGAAACGATGGCCATCCACAAGCTGCTTGGCGCGGACGCCGCCCGGGTCAAGATCAGTTCGACCAAGTCGATGACCGGCCACCTGCTGGGCGCCGCGGGCGCCGTGGAAGCCATCGCCTCGGCGCTGGCGGTCCGCGAGGACCTGATCCCGCCGACCATCAACCTGCGCGAGGCCGATCCGGACTGCGATCTCGACTATGTGCCGGACCAGGCTATCCATTGGCCGGTCAGGCTGGCGCTGAGCAACTCGCTCGGATTCGGCGGCCACAACGGCACCTTGTGCTTCAGAAAGGTGGTCTAGACATGCAGATCCAGGACATGATCGAACTGATGAAACAGATGAAGCGAAACGGCATCAGCCTGGTGGAACTCGAAAGCGAGGGCAGCCGCCTGCGCCTGGAAAAACCGGTCCATGCCGAAACGCCCGGAACCGCGCAGGCGGGCGAGGCCGAAGACACGCGTCGGATTACCGCCCCCGCCGAAAGCCCCGCTGTTCAGCCTCCCGTTCAGGACGGCCAGTGGATCACCGCCCCGGTCGTCGGCGTCTACTACGCAGCTCCGTCCCCGGAAGACGACCCCTTTGTCCAAGTCGGATCGACCGTTGAGGCGGGCATGACGGTCTGCATCATCGAGGCGATGAAACTGATGAACGAAGTGACGAGCCATGCCGGCGGCGTGGTCCGCGAAATCCTGGTCCACGACGGCCAGCGGGTGGAATATGGGCAGCCGCTGATGCGGATCGGAGAGGCCCAATGAGCCGCGTCATCCTGGATCGGGCGGGTATCGAGCAGATCATCCCGCACCGCGAACCATTCCTGCTCGTCGACGCTGTGCTCGAGCTCGATGATAACCGGGTGGTCGCGCAAAAGCAGGTGCGCCTGGACGAAGATTTTTTCCGCGGCCATTTTCCGGCCCTGCCGGTCATGCCGGGGGTCCTGATCATCGAGGCGATGGCCCAGGCCGGCGCTATCTGCGTCTTGCGCCGCGAGGAGTTCCGGGGCCGCCTGGCTTTTTTCGGCGGGATGGACAAGGTGCGTTTCAAACGCAAGGTCATGCCGGGCGATATGCTGCGCATGGAAGTCGAACTCAAGCAGCTGCGCGGACCGGTTGGCTTTGCCAGCGGCAAGGCTTATGTCGGCGAAGAGCTGGCGGCGTCGGCGGACCTCATTTTCGCCATTGGAGGCTGACGCATGTTCAAGACCATTCTGGTTGCCAACCGCGGCGAAATCGCCGTGACCATCATCCGGGCCTGCCGTGACATGGGCATCCGTTCCGTCGCGGTCTGTTCGGAGATCGACCGGACCGCCCTGCACGCCCAGCTGGCCGACGAGTGCATCTGCATCGGTCCAGCTGCGTCCCGTGACAGCTACTTGAATCCCCAGGCGATCCTGACCGCCTGCCTGCTCAGCGGGGCGGAAGCGATTCACCCCGGCTTTGGCTTCCTTTCGGAAAATGCGGCGTTTGCCCGCATGTGCGCCAAGTGCAACATCACCTTCATCGGGCCCGGTGCGGATGTGATCAGCCGCATGGGCGACAAGGCGGCCGCGCGGCAGATGGCCCAGCAGTCCGGTGTGCCGGTCATCCCCGGAACCGCAGATGTGGTGGACAGTTTGCAGGATGCGCTGCGCGAAGCCCGCATCATCGGCTACCCGGTCCTGATCAAGGCTGCCGCCGGCGGCGGCGGGCGCGGCATGCGCCTGGCGGGGGGCGACGACGAGCTGCCCCAGGCCTGGCAGACCGCACGCGCCGAAGCCCTGGCCTGCTTCGGCGACGACCGTGTCTACCTGGAGCGGTTCATCGACAAGCCGCGCCACATCGAGATCCAGCTGCTGGCTGACCACCACGGCCAGGTGATCCACCTGGGCGACCGTGACTGCTCGATCCAGCGGCGCAACCAGAAAATCCTCGAAGAGGCCGTCTCGCCATTTTCAGACGCGGCCTTGCGCGCTGAGATGGGCGAAGCCGCCGTGCGTTTGGCCCAAAAGTCCGGTTACCGCAGCGCCGGAACGGTCGAATTCCTCGTGGATGCCCAAAAACGCTTCTATTTCATGGAGATGNNACACCCGCATCCAGGTGGAGCACCCCGTGACCGAAGCCGTAACCGGCGTCAACCTGATCCAGGAGCAGATCCGGATCGCCGCCGGCGAACCGCTCGCATTGCGCCAGGAAGACATCGTCTTTTCCGGCCATGCCATGGAGTGCCGCGTCAACGCCGAAGATCCCCTGCACGGCTTCCGGCCCAGTCCGGGCACGATCACCAGCCTGCATCTGCCCGGAGGCCCCGGGGTGCGCATCGACAGCGCGCTTTACCAGGGTGCGGTCGTCCCGCCGGACTACGATGCCCTGATCGCCAAGCTGATCGTCCATGCCCCGACCCGCGAGCAGGCGATCGCCCGTATGCGCCGCGCCCTGATGGAGTTTCTGATCAGCGGCGTGCAGACCAATATCGACTACCACCTGGCCATCCTGCGCGAACCTGAATTCATCAGCGGCCAGTACGATATCGGCTATATCAGCCGGCACAACGACGCCCTGGTCGCCCAACTGCGATCAAACGGAAAGGAGAACTAAACCATGGTAGTTGACGCTTTGAAACAAATGCGTGAGCGACTGGAGACCGATACCCAACTGCGCCTGGTCAGGCCAAACCAGCAGTCTGCCGGAGCGGATGACGAGGTCTTTACCTATTACCGGCCGGTGCCGGTCGACCTGTGGATCAAGTGCCCCGCCTGCAGCGGCGTCATGTTCCGGGAGGATTTCGAAAAGGCCGGCAGTGTCTGCAAGCTCTGCGGGCATCACTACCGCATCAGCAGCGCGGAACGCCTGGCGCTGACCTGTGATCCTGAAAGCTTCCTGGAGTGGGACAGTGGCCTGACCAGCCTGAACCCGATCGACTTTGCCGGTTACCCGGAGAAGCTTAAGGCCTTGCAGGAGAAGACCGGCCTGGCTGAGGCGGTTGTGACCGGGTCGGCCCGGATCGGAGGCTGGCCTTGTGCGATCGGGGTCATGGACAGCCGTTTCATGATGGGCTCGATGGGGTCGGTGGTCGGGGAAAAGATCGCCCGGCTGTTCGAACGGGCGATGGACGAGAAGCTGCCGGTCGTGCTCTTCGCGGCGTCCGGCGGCGCCCGCATGCAGGAGGGCATCGTCTCCCTGATGCAGATGGCCAAGACCGCTGCCGCCGTAGGCCGGTTCCAAGCCGCCGGGTTGCTGTACCTGTCCGTACTGACCGATCCGACCACGGGCGGCGTCACGGCCAGCTTTGCCAGCCTGGGCGACATCATCCTGTCGGAACCGGGTACCCTTATCGGCTTCGCGGGCCGGCGCGTCATCGAGGGGACGCTGGCCGAGCAGTTGCCGGAAGGCTTCCAGCGGGCCGAGTTTTTGCTAAAACACGGCTTTTTGGACCTGATCGTGCCCCGCGACCGCATGAAAGTTACACTCGGCCAGCTGCTCGCGCTGCACGCGCCGCGCACCGGTGCGACAAGACTGGCCATTCCAGACCTGGACGAGGCCGCAAGCGGTCCGGCGCGCTGCGGATCCGACTGCCTGGATCTGATCCGGCACCGCAAGCGCCCGGTCCTGACCGATTACCTGTCGCTGCTGTTCGAGGATGTGATCGAGCTGCACGGTGACCGTTATTTTGGCGACGACCCCGCGCTCTGGTGCGGGCTGGGCCGCCTGGACGGCCAGCCGGTGACGATCATCGGCCACCGCAAGGGCAAGACGCTCGATGAGAACGCGCGCTGCAATTTCGGCATGCCCCATCCGGAAGGATACCGCAAGGCTATGCGCCTGATGCGCCAGGCGGAGAAGTTCGGCCGTCCGGTCCTCTGCCTGATCGATACCTCCGGTGCCTACTGCGGCATCGGCGCCGAGGAGCGGGGACAAGGCGAGGCTATCGCGGCCAACCTGCTGGGCATGGCGCAGCTGGGCATCCCGGTCATTTCGCTTGTGACCGGGGAAGGCGGCAGCGGCGGCGCGCTGGCCATCGGCGTCTGCGATCGCCTGGGCATGCTGTCCAACGCGCTCTATTCCGTCATTTCCCCGCGCGGTTTCGCCTCGCTGCTGTGGAAGGACCCGTCGCGCGAAAAAGAGGCGGCAGACGTGCTGCGCATCACGGCGTCGGACCTCAAACGGCTGGGCATCTGCGATGCGATCGTCGCCGAACCCGAACCGGGCGCCCAGGCGGATATGGCGGCGACCGCAACCGCGATGAAGGTGTTTTTCCGCCAGGCGGTCGACGAACTCATGGAAAGCGATGCCCGGACCCTGGTCGCGAACCGGTATGCGCGCTATCGCGCGATCGGCGCTTTTGCACCGTAACGGAATCGTTGCACAGGCCTTGCCAGAGAGCGGATGCAGGCGGTAAACTGGAGAAAACCGGGGCAGTGAGTCTCTCTGCCCGGAATGGAGCATCGCATGACAGCCGATCCGAACCGCCCCCGCCTGCCTGTATCCTATTTCGCCGCCAACCGAAACAACCTGTTCAACTGCCTGGGCGAGGAGTCATTGGCGATCTTGACCTCGGGCCGCGCCCCGCACCGGACGGCCGATGAGGATTATCCGCACTGGACCAACCGCAGCTTTTTCTACCTGGCAGGACTGGACCAGGCGGACGCTGTCCTGGCCCTGCACAAAACGCAAAGTGAATCACGAGCCGTGCTCTTTATCCCCGAGACCGACCCGATGTATGAACGCTGGAGGGGCCACCGGGCCACGCCGGAAGAGGCTGGTCTTCTGACCGGTATCGCGGAAGTCCGCTTGCTGTCGGGTCTGCCTGAATGGCTGGACAGCCAGGCGCAGCGGCCGGGGCTTAACCTTTGGCTGGACGAAAGCGCCCGCGACGGCCAGGCGGCCGAACTGAAGCAGCAGCTGGCCGAACGGCATGGCGGTCTGCTGGCCCGGGCACAGAACCTGGAACCGCTCCTGGTCCAGCTGCGCATGATCAAGCGCGAAGACGAGCTGGCGATGCTCGACCGCGCCATCGCGCTGACCGACCGCGGCATCCGCGCCATGCTGCGCCGCCTTGAGCCGGGGCAGATGGAATACGAGGTCTGGGCCGAGTTCGACCACGCGTTGGCAAAAGAAGGCTGCCTGAATCCCGCTTTCGCCTCAATCGTGGCCAGCGGCAAGAACATCTTCTGCCTGCACTACATGCAGCCGTACGACCGCATCCAGGACGGCGATCTCGTCCAGGTGGACGTGGGCGCCTGGGTCGGCGGCCTGTGCGCGGACATATCGCGGGTGTTCCCCGCCAACGGCCGCTTCACCGCCAGCCAGGCCGCGCTGTACGAGGTCGTCCGGCAATGCCAGGAAACCGCTTTTGCCACGATTCAGCCGGGTTCCACGCTGGCCGCGGTCAACGAGGCCTGCCGCCAGACAGCCCGACGGGGGCTTCTGGACGCCGGCCTGATGCAGCCCGACGAAGCGATCACGGACTATTTCTGGCACAATGTGTCCCACCACCTGGGTCTGGACGTGCACGACGTCGCCAACCGGGAAGCCTTGCTGCAGCCCGGCATGGTCCTGACTGTCGAGCCTGGCATCTACATGCCGGCCCGCAAGATGGGCATGCGCATCGAAGACGATGTCGTGGTCACAAAGGACGGCTGCCGTGTCCTGTCGCGGCAGATTTTACGCGAAGCTGCCGAGATCGAGGCCCTGATGGCTGAAGCAAGGCGATGACGGTCATCGCCGGGTAACGCATGTTCTTTACAACCGGCCGCGGGACCCGTATAATGAGTCCATCACGAGGGGAGCTGGCGGAAGCTGGCTGAGAGGATTCCTGAACGGGATCGACCCTGTAACCTGAACCGGATAATGCCGGCGGAGGGACAATCGGGCTGATTGAAGCTTTCCATTTGTCCAACCGGCAAATGGAGGGCTTTTTGTTTGCCAAGAAAGCCTCCCCATGCAGCCAATTAAAGGAGGACGTCATCCATGAACAAACCATCTGACACCGCAAAACCCGCAAAATACCGGGAAGCCATCCTGGCGACCGCCACCGGCGGTATGGCGATCGCGCTGGGCACGCTGCTTTCGGTCTTTACGGTCATCAAGATGCCCCAGGGCGGGTCGCTGACCATCGGCTCGATGCTGCCGGTGATCTTCTGTGCCCTGGCGTTCGGGACCGGCTGGGGCTTTGGCATCGCCGCCGTCTACGGCGTGCTGCAGTTCATCATCGCACCGTACATCGCCCACTGGGCCTCAATCGTGCTGGACTACCCGGTCGCGTTCGGCCTGCTGGGCCTGGCCGGCCTTTTCGCCGCACCGCGGGAAAGCCGCCGGGACGAGCGCAACATCTTGAGGCGTGTCGGCGCCCTGCCGCCGTGGCGCATCGTCCTGGCGGTGGTCATCGCCATGCTGGGCCGCCTGATTGCCCATGTCCTGTCCGGCGTCGTTTTCTTCGCCTCTTATGCGGAAGGCAAGAATGTCTGGCTGTATTCGCTGGGCTACAACGGCACGTACATGGTGCCTGAGATGGTCGTGACCAGCATGCTGCTCCTGCCGCTGGCCCTTGTCTTCAGGCCGCGCAGGAACCCTTGAAAGCCCGGCAGTCGCCACTTTAAAAAATCGTAAAATCTGAAGCGGATGGCCCTCGAGCTGTTGTTGACAGGCGGGGGCCATTGTCATTACAATATCATGTAATCTATGCGACCTTGATCTGTTCACGCAGCCAGGGCCGCCGTCATATTATGATCGGACCAGAACCGGCAGGGGGAGCAGTCATGGCAACGAAATACATCTTTGTAACAGGCGGGGTTGTATCCGGCATTGGCAAGGGCATCACCGCTGCCGTACTCGGCTGCCTGCTCAAGGCCCGGGGCATCCGGGTTTTAAACCAGAAATTCGATCCGTATATCAACATCGACCCGGGCCTGATGAGCCCGACCCAGCACGGGGAGGTCTTCATCACCGACGACGGCGCCGAGACAGACCTGGATATCGGCCATTACGAACGGTTCACCGACACCAGCCTGGACTGCACCAGCGACATCACAACCGGCATGATCTACCGCGACATCCTGCAGCGCGAACGGGACGGCGCGTACAACGGGACGACCGTCCAGGTGGTGCCCCACGTGATCAACGAGATCAAGAAGCACATCTACCAGCCTGAACGGAAAAACCAGCCCGATATCCTGATCGCCGAAGTCGGCGGCACAGTCGGAGACATGGAGAGCCTGCCGTACATGGAGGCCATTCGCCAGGTCAGCTACGAGGTCGGCCACGAAAACGTGCTGTTCATCCACGTGACGCTGATCCCTTATCTGCGCAGTTCAGGCGAAACCAAGACCAAGCCGACCCAGCACAGCGTCCAGAAGCTGCTCTCGCTGGGCATTCAGCCGGATATCCTGGTCTGCCGCAGCGAACAGCCGCTGACCGACGACACGCGGCGCAAGATCGCCTTGTACTGCAATGTCGATATGGACTGCGTCATTCAGAACATTGACGTCGAGACGGTTTACCATCTGCCGCTGGCCCTCGAGGCCCAGAACCTGGCCCAGACCGTCTGCCAGAAGCTGAACCTGCCCAAGGCGGCCGAGCGGGCCGCTGACCTGGACGCCTGGCATAGCCTGACACAGCGTGACCGACTGGCCACCGAGCCCTTGCGCATCGGGCTGGTCGGCAAGTATCTCGCCCTGCACGACGCCTACCTGAGTGTTTTGGAGTCGCTGCGCCATGCCGGCATCACCAACGGCGTCAAGGTCGATCTGAAATGGGTCGACGCCGAGGAGCTGGTCGACGCCAAGTCGGCCGCGGCCCAGCTTGACGATGTCTCGGCCATCCTGGTGCCGGGCGGTTTCGGGCCGCGCGGCATGGACGGCATGATCGAGGCGGCATCCTACGCCATCCGGAGCAATAAGCCCTATTTCGGCATTGGCCTGGGCATGCAGATGGCGGTCGCCGCGTTTGCCCGCAGCCGCGCCGGACTGGCCGACGCCCATTCCGCGGAAGCGGAAAAACCCTGCACGCCGCTTTTTGTCCTGCCGCAGCCAGACGCGAACAGCGACCCCTGCCAGTCCGCCATCCTGAACACGATCCAAAAGCCGATGCGCCGCGGCGCCTATCCCTGCCGGATCGTGCCGGGCACACACCTGGCCGAAGCCTACCAGCAGCATGAAGTTCTCGAACGGCACCACCACCGCTGGGAATTCAATATGGATTACCAGGAGCTGCTCTGCCAGGCCGGTCTCAAGCTGTCCGGCCTGTCACCGGACGGACGCCTGGTGGAGGCATTTGAGATCGAGAACCACCCCTGGTTCCTCGGTGTCCTGTTCCATCCGGAGTTCAAATCGCGTCCGATCCGGCCGCATCCGCTGTTCACGGCATTCCTGTCCGCCGCGCAAGCATGGGCCGCCCGGCAGCTGCCCCTGACCGCTGCCAGCCAGATGGAGGATAAGCACCATGGCCATGATCTTTGAGCAGGAGTCCAGGACGTTCAGTGAGTATCTGCTGGTCCCAAACCTGACGACACGCGACAACACCCCTGAAAATGTCGATTTGTCGACCGCCATCGTCCGCTACCGCAAGGGCGAGGAGAAGAGCCGCCTTTCGATCAACATCCCCCTGGTGTCGGCGGTCATGCAGGCCGTATCCGATGACGGAATGGCCATCGCCCTGTCGAGAAGCGGCGGCCTGTCGTTCATTTACGCGTCGCAAAGCGTCGAGAGCCAGGCCGAAATGGTCAGCAAGGTGAAAAAGTACAAAGCCGGATTCGTGACTTCTGACTCGAATGTCACCCCGGACGCCACCTTGGCGGATGTGCTGGCGATCAAGGCCCGGACCGGCCACTCGACGATCGCCGTGACGGCGGACGGCACGGCCAACGGCCGTTTGCTCGGCATCGTGACCAGCCGCGACTACCGGATCAGCCGGACGCTGCCGGGCACGCCGGTGCGCAGCTTCATGACGCCGTTCGACCACCTGGTCTACGCCCGCGAAGGGATTAACCTGAGCGAGGCCAACGACATCATCTGGGAACACAAGCTCAACAGCCTTCCCATAATCGATAAGGATCAAAGACTTCAATATCTTGTATTCCGAAAGGACTATGACGACCATAAACAGAATCCCGCACAGCTTATGGACTCCAAAAAGAGGCTGGTGGTTGGGGCGGGCATCAATACCAGGGATTATAACGAAAGGGTACCTGCCCTGCTGGATGCTGAAGTGGATATCCTCTGTGTGGATTCCTCAGACGGGTTTACCGAGTTCCAGAGGGAAACCATCCAAACCATAAAGAAGAAATACCCAGATGTCAAGATTGGCGGCGGCAACGTGGTTGATCGTGAAGGCTTCATGTATCTGGTGGAATCAGGAGCCGATTTTGTGAAGGTGGGTATTGGCGGTGGTTCCATTTGCATTACCCGTGAGCAAAAGGGTATAGGGCGCGGGCAAGCAAGTGCTGTCATTGAGGTAGCCAAGGCAAGAGACGAGTATTATGAGAAAACCGGTATTTATATCCCCCTCTGTTCAGACGGCGGCATTGTACACGACTATCATGTGACCCTTGCCCTGGCCATGGGTGCCGATTTTGTCATGATGGGCAGATACTTCGCCAGGTTTGATGAAAGCCCCACAAAAAAAGTTAAGAGGGGCAACAGCTATGTTAAGGAGTACTGGGGCGAGGGTTCCAACCGTGCGAGAAACTGGCAGCGCTATGATCTTGGTGGAAACGCCAACATGAAGTTTGAAGAGGGAGTAGACAGTTACGTACCCTATGCCGGTAAGCTGAAGGATAACCTGGATGTTACGTTGAATAAGATTCGGGCAACCATGTCCAGCTGCGGCGCCAAGTCCATCAGACAGCTGCAGGAGACCGCCAGGATCGTTCTTGTATCTTCCACCAGCCTGATTGAGGGTGGTGCTCATGATGTAATCCTGAAGGATAGTGAGTACTAAGGTTGAATCCGAGGTATACTCCCTTATATCACAATGGATACTGCTGATACGGGTTGGGAATTAATTATACGACATAAAATAGTACTTGAGGTGTGAACATATTGCAGAAAAAGAAGGATTATCAAACCATACTATTTGATCTGGACGGAACGCTCATTGACTCCATGGATGGCATAGTCCGTTCGGTCAATCATGCTCTTACAGCTTTCGGCATGGGAGTAAAGGATCTGAGCAGCCTTAAAAAATTTGTTGGTCCGCCTATCAAGCATTCCTTTAAGAATCATTGCGGGTTTGACGACGAAAAGACCGAGGAGATCATAAAAATATACCGTAAATATTATATTGAAAAGGGTATGTACGAGCATACAGCTTATCCGGGGATACCCGAGCTGATCAAAAGCCTGAAATCCAAGGGGAAAACACTGGCCGTGGCAACCTCCAAGGCAACAGTTTTAGCTAAGGAAATACTGGAGTATTTGCATCTGGCGGATTACTTCACGGTGATTGCGGGTAGCAATATGGACGGTAGCAGTGCCAGTAAGGATAAGGTTGTATTGAACTGTCTGGATGAGCTTAATATCAGCCAATACGAAGGAGTCGTGCTGGTAGGGGACACCATATTCGACGTAGTGGGTGCAAGAAAAGTGGGAATTGACTGCATTGCTGTACTCTATGGATATGGTCCCGTTGAGGTTCTCCAGAGGGAGAATCCCACATATCTGGTGGAAACAGTGGAAGATCTGGGAAGGTTCTTTATGGCGTAATTGGGTGTTCTCACCCATTTACGCCTTTTCCCTCCATTCAAAGAACTGAAGATTCCAAGTTGGATAATTATGATGAAACATGGGACGAACCCTATATTTTAAGAGGTGCAGTAACTTATAAATTTCTATTGACTGAACGTCAGTCAGTGGATTATAATGGAAACTACAAAAGGGAGTGGCTATCATGACACGCATATCAAAAACCCCTGCCGAAAGGAAAAATGAAATACTGGATGCAGCCATGGAGTTATTTCTGACCAAAGGTTATCAGAATACCTCTGTCAGCGATATTGTTCAGCAGATCAATGTGGCGCAGGGCCTTTTCTATTACTATTTCAAATCAAAAGATGAGGTTTTCAGGGCGGTTCTGGAGAGGCTTACCGATGAATTTGCAGCAAAGCTCATCGCCATTATTCAGGATGGATCCCTGACCTTCAAAAGCCGCCTGGAGAAGATTAGTGAAGTATCGAACAATGTATTACCCATGTCAGACAGCGCCTTTATAGAGGAATCCCATCAAGCGGAGTTCATGGATATGCATACCCGATTATCACTCCACGTAGCAAGAGCCTTAATAGAACCCATAGCCAATCTATTAGAGGAGATGAATGGACGGAAAATTATCTGTATCAAAGACCCTCAAATGACTTCGGCTTTCCTTGTGTTCGGCATATTTGGGTTAATCCACGGAGAAGACGACCATATCCACAACAGAGATTATCTTAAGCCCGATATTCTTTTGGATTTAATTTCGCGACTGCTTGGAGTCAGCCCCGAAGTTTTGAGCAATATCTAGGAAGGAGACCAGAAGTGGAACCTCTCATACGCTTTCAGAACGTAACCAAGGAATATGTCACAGGTGAATACCGGCTGCGTGCTGCAGACAACATCAACTTTGAGATACATAAGGGGGAATTCACGGTTATCCTGGGTCCCAGTGGGGCAGGGAAAAGTACCGTGCTCAATCTTCTGGGAGGCATGGACAGGGTTACTTCCGGATCAATCCTGATCAACGGGCATGATATTTCGGAGTATGATGAAACAAGGCTCACCGAATATAGGCGCGATCATGTCGGATTTGTCTTCCAGTTTTATAACCTGATACCTACTCTCACGGTCTATGAGAATGTGGCACTCACTGGTGAACTAGTCAAGAATCCACTGGATGCAAAAGAGATACTTGCTTCGGTTGGAATGGGTCAACATATGAGCAAGTTCCCCGCACAGCTTTCAGGGGGAGAACAGCAGAGAGTCTCCATCGCCAGGGCAATCTGTAAAAATCCTACACTCCTTTTATGCGACGAGCCTACAGGAGCTCTTGACAGTGAAACAGGTGTTGTCATCCTTTCCCTGCTCCAAAGGATGAGCAGGCAGCAAGGTCACACCGTGATCATAGTTACCCATAACTCCGCTCTTGCCCCTGCAGCTGACAGGGTTATCTGGATGAGGAGCGGAAAAATAGTTGATGAAGTCAGGAATCCGTCACCTGTGGGAGTGGAGGAGGTAAACTGGTGATGCTCTTTAAAAAGATGCTCAGGGACATGCGGCAGAATCTGTCTCAATTCATTGCAATCTTTCTGATGTCCGTGCTGGGTGTTGCGGTTTTTGCCGGAATCAACGCAGAGTGGAATGGCATGAAGTACGAGAGAGACCGTTATTATGAAGAAAATCGCCTTCCCGATCTCTGGCTCATGGGAGAGGATTTCTCAGAAGCAGATCTGACGAAGGTATTTGAAATATCTGGAGTTGAGGCTACATCCCGCCGCTTTATCGCTGATGCGGTGATGACCTCTGGAAAAAAGCCTGTCTTAAGGATACATATCGTTGAGAACAATGAAATATCAAAGCCCCATCCGGTGGCAGGTCAACCCCTTGATCTTTCAAAGGATGGAATATGGCTGGACTGTTTTTTTGCTGAGGCCCACGGCATTGGTGTGGGTGATGTGATTCAGGCAGAGACTGGTGGTATCACTGTTGAGAAAAAAGTCCTGGGTCTTATCATGCACCCGGAATACATTTATTGTGCAAGGGATGAGTCCCAGCTCTTCCCTCAGCCAGAGAATTTCGGATTTGCTTTCATGCCAAGAAAGGCTCTTCACCACGCCTTGCCCCTGCCATACAATCAGCTGCTGATCAGGCTGGATTCCGGAGCTGATGAAAAGAAGGTTAGAACCGAACTGGAGAATCTTTTCGAAGGGGATTACAGCCTGCTTCTGACACACGAAACCCATATCAGTACATCCATGATGGACATGGAAATCCGTCAGAACAAGGCCATGGGGAATGTGTTCCCCATTGTGTTCTTCATTATAGCGGCACTGGCCATGCTCACTACCATGGTTCGAATGACGGGTAATCAGAGGATACAGATAGGTACCCTGAAGGCCATGGGATTTAGCAGAAGAAAAATACTGTTCCATTATGTTTCCTATGGCGTTTGGATAGGGCTTGCAGGAGGGCTTTTGGGATTGTTGATCGGTCCGCTGATTGTGCCTCCCATCCTGTTTGAAATACAGCGTACTATCTATTACCTGCCTGCCTGGTATGCAGTTTTAACACCCGAAGCATTTACCGTGGTGACCATTGCCGTCCTCTGTTGTGGTGCCTCCAGTTATTTTGCATGCCGCAGGGAGCTCGAAGATGTTCCAGCTGCGTGTATGAGGCCAAAACCACCCGAAACAGGGCGTCACACCCGTTTGGAAAAGAGAGCCGTTTGGAATAAACTTGGTTTTTCTGCTCAATGGAATATCCGTGACATCCTGAGAAGCAGAGTCCGGTCAGCCATGGCGGTAACAGGGGTGGCAGGGTGTATGACCCTCCTTCTGTGTGCCTTGGGAATACAGGATACCATAAATGGCCTAGGAACATGGATGTATCAGGATCTGCATATCTATGAATACAAAATCAATCTGAAAGAGGATGTCCAAAGTGACGAGATTTATGCCTTAAAGCAGAGGTATAGCGGACAGCTGATCCAGGAATCCGCCGTTGAATTCAGAAAGGACGGCAAGGAAAAGGCTGGTTTCCTGACCGTGGCCGAACCTGGAGATCAGCTAAGGTTTCAGGATCCTGACCAAAACCCTATAGATCTTCCCGACAGCGGGGTTGCCATGTCCTACAAAATGGCGGAGCTGCTGGATATAAAAGTGGGAGAGGAGTTTGAATGGCGAATGTCCGGCGATACAAAATGGTACGAATCCAGGGTTACGGCAATCTACAGAAGTCCAGCGGGACAGGGAATAACCATGACTAAAGATACTTTTGAAGCTCTGTCTGAGACCATGGAGCCCTCCGCCATGCTAATCTCCGGGAATGGCTCCGATGCTGTTGAAATGCCAGGTGTCAAGGATGTAAAGAGCAAGGAAGAGATGCGAGCAGGTCTTGAAAAAACACTTGATAGCATGCAGATGCTTGTGGGAATACTCATCCTGGCTGCTGTTATTCTGGGGTCTGTGGTTCTGTACAATCTTGGAGCCCTGTCTTTCACAGAGCGTATTCGCGAACTGGCCACAATGAGGGTTCTGGGCTTTTTCCCGAAGCAAATACGCTCCCTCCTGAGCAAACAGAATATCTGGCTCACCGTTGCCGGGATTCTGATCGGCATACCATGCGGTTATGCTCTTATCACATATATGGTGTCAACCCTTTCAGATTCAATTGACATGATGGCCAAGGTCGGATCGGGTACTCTCATCCTGTGCATTACAGGAACCCTCGTGTTGTCCATGTCGGTGAGCCTGATGATGTCGCGGAGGGTCGGGAGCATCGATATGGTGAGCTCTTTGAAGGCTGTGGAATAGCGGGTTGGTGTCACCCTTTTATTTCCGTCATTTCTTTTGACTGCCAGCGGAAGCTGTGATATCTTTGGAATTGGATTATACTGGTCTTAATACTATAAGGATATGGGAATTCATATGAAGGGACATTCATGCCGGATTTTACTTTTGCTATTGCTGATTCCGGCAACCGGCCTTCTCTTTGGCGGCTCTTTGGATAAACGTGTTGTGAGCAGCTGTATGGCGGATCTGAACCATAATGGGGTAGCCGAAACCATAAGACTTGAAGGCGGTTATGGCCCCTTTGGCAGATATCTGGCCATCATTGAAGGCGGAAGTGAAATCATGCGTTTTGACCTGTCAGCCATGATGCCCTGGAAAGTGCAGGCGGCCGATATTGATGGGGATGGGGAATGGGAATTGTCCATCGGTGTTTATACCGCTGCCCGCTCCGATCCAGAAATGAATAAGCGGCCTTTTATTTTCCGCCTCACTGATAAAGGGCTCCACCCGGTATGGCTGGGTACCAGATTATCAAAGCCATTTGAGGATTATGTGTTTACCGATCTTGACGGTGATGGCAGGGATGAACTGTTGGCCATTGAGTACCTGGTGGATGGCAGGAAGGTTTTGAACTTATATGGATGGAAGGGTTTTGGCTTTGAAGGACTCTTCCAGAGCCAAGGTTTTGAGGATATTAGGGAACTTAAGGCTGGCTATCCTGATGGCGCGAAAGCGTCTGCCCTGGTGGTAACGGGTAACGGAAGGCTTAAGAGGGTTGCACTGTGTTATGAACAGGGTATTTTGACTCTCAAATGAAGGAGATGTTGATCATGAAATTAAAAAGAAGCATGTGTCTGCTGGTATGCATCCTGTATCTGTTTGCAGCCCTGACTGCCGGCTGCTCCGTGCGAACCAATCCGAATGAATCACAAAAGCCTAATGAAACCGACAGCGCAAGCTCAACATCACCCCCCGTGGATACTCCTGCGGTTAAACCCGGCGGGGGTGAAAACACTCCTGGACCATACACAAAACCCGTCTTTTCGGAGGAGAGGGAAAGAAAATACATCCCGTCAGCTTACGAGCTTCCTTCCTTTGAATGCCGGGTGCCCGCATACAGTACTGATATTCAGCTTTCCAACATAGTCAATCTGGAGCAGTTCGGTGAGTTTTCCCAAGAGCAGCGGGAAATGATTGCAAAAAACGGGTTTGTTGTGACTTCCGGGCAGCAGGAACAGCTCTTTTACATCTACGAACTCAACGAGTATTACATGCTCCCCAGCTTTATTTCAACAGACTCGGTTCTTCAGGTATATCATGTGTTTTTTGACTATTCACTGAGAACCCTTGAAGCTCAACAGTTGCTGGGTGATCTTGAGATACTGACTCAGAGCATGCTGGATAAATCGGTCTATCTGTATGAGAACATCAAGAATCCACGGGTCAGGGAACAGGCCTTAAAGAACATCGCTTTTTTCTCGGTCGCCCACCTGGCTCTCGGCGGGGAGATACCCGGGTATGTGCCGGATGAAGCTGTGGATTACGCCAATGCCGAATATGCCCTCATGCTGGATGCACCAGGTTTTCACGAATCACCCCTGTTCGGGTTTGATATGGATTATAGCCAATACAAGCCAAGAGGTCATTACACCCGAAGCGAGGAGCTTGAAAAATTCTTCAGGGCTATGATGTGGTACGGACAGGTACCCTATCCTCTGCTTGCGAAAAATGAGGGTGAAGTTTTTCTGGATGAGGAAGCAATCTGCCGGGCGCTATTGATGACCTATGCCCTTTTCATGGGGAGCGGACAGGTACCGGATCTGGAGCTTTGGGAGAACATCTACGATCCCACTGTGTTTTATGTGGGAAGTGCCGATGATCTGACGGTTTATGATTATAAGGATCTTATTATAAAAGTGTTTGGCGAGGATCCGGATCTGAATACCTTCCTGGATCAGGACAAAACTCAGAAACTTTTGGAGGAGGCTAAGAAACTGCCCGAACCTCAGATACAACAGCAATGGATATCGGCGGATGCTCCTACGGGCAAGCAGTTCCGCTTTATGGGACAGCGTTACATCCCTGATTCGGAGATCCTGCAGACCCTGGTTGAACCTCTTAAGAGGCCTATGCCGTCGGGACTTGATGTGATGGCAGTGCTGGGGTCTGAAAGAGCCTATGATTACCTGATCCGGGACTACAAAGTGGCGGAACAGTGGCCTGAATACCCTAAGAAATTCAATGAAGTGAAAGAGAAGTTTTCAGAGCTTTCCGAAGAAACATGGCAGTCCAATATGTATTACGGCTGGCTCTGGACACTCAAGGCGCTTCTGACCTCCTTTGGAGAGGGATATCCATCCTTCATGACCAATGAGGCCTGGGAGGATAAGTCCCTCAGTACAGCCCTGGCAAGCTGGAGCGAGCTACGCCATGATACCATACTCTACGGCAAGCAGAGCGCTGCGGAGGGCGGTGGCGACTGGCCTCCTCCCGTGGTGAAAAGCTATGTGGAGCCCAATGTGGAACTCTATCAGAGGCTGCTGTGGCTGACGCGTTATTCAAGAGAGAATCTGACTGCCAGGGGTATCCTGCCGGAGGATCTTCAGACGAGGATGGAAGCCTTTGAAGAGCTTCTTGACTTCTTAACCACCTGTTCCATCAAGGAACTCAATAATGAAGCCCTGTCAGACGAGGAGCATAACAAGCTTTTAGCATATGGGGCTACCCTGGAATTTCTCACAAGCTCCATGGCCGACGGTGGCATGAGTTGGTTTGAGATTACATCTGAAACCGACAAGAACATGGCAGTTGTAGCCGATGTGCATACCACGTCCGGAGCTTATCTTGAGGAAGCTGTGGGGCTGGCTGCCGAGATCTTTGTTGTGGTGCCTATAGATGGTGAATTATACCTGACCCGCGGAGCAGTTTTTGATTACTATGAGTTTGTGAGCGAAACAAGACTTACCGATGAGGAGTGGCAGCAGATGCTGAAGGAAAACCGTCAACCTCCACAGCCTGAATGGACGGACTCCTTCAAATCCGGAGTCAAGTCGAAGATTCCCCTGCCCCAGGATCCATACGAGCCAAGGATGGGCTCTGCCGTTCCTGTTCCTTCTAATTGAGCTATCATACACCATTGTATTAGAATGGCATTAAAACTGGCGTGTAAACTTGAAGGTAAGCGGCACAGGGGTATATAATAGTTTTGGTGGAACATTATCCGAAATTTATCTGACTTCTAAAATAATGTGTCAGGTTGTCAAAGTATTTATGGAGGTATCTGCATGGGTCTGATTACTGGGCAGTTTAACGAGGCATTCAACCCCATTATGGATGGGGTAACCAATGTGGTCAGAAACTATGCCTGCTGGTTGAACAGGAAATACGGTATCAGCTATGTTATAACACCTCATTTCCCAAATTATGTGGATAAAGAGGAGTTTGAGGTTCTGCGGTATCATTCCATCAGCGTACCTACAAGGCCGCCATACCGCACGGGAGTACCTGCATTGGATATTCAGTTTATGCGGCGGATAAGGAATATTCCTTTCGATATTGTTCATGCTCATTCCCCCTTCAGTGCGGGCAGAATTGCTATGAACATCGCCCACAAGCGCGGGATACCTGTTGTTGCTTCCTTCCATTCCAAATACTATGATGATCTGCTGGAATCCCTGAAATTTGAGAGTGCCGCAAAGATCGGTGTATCCGTGATTGTCGACTTCTACAATTCAGCAGATTTTGTCTGGACAGTCAATAATGCCACCGCCGGTACATTGAGGGAGTATGGCTATAAAGGTCATATAGAAGTAGTTAATAACGGAACGGAATACGAAACCGCTGAGGACAGAAAAGCTGCAGGCCATATGGTCAATGAAAAACTGAATCTGAAGCCTGAAGACCTGGTATTTCTGTTTGTGGGTCAGCTTGTCTGGCAGAAAAACCTGAAAGTACTGATCAATGCCCTCGACCTTCTCAGGAATATGGGAATGGATTATAAAATGCTTATTGCAGGCATGGGGTATGCCGAAGAAGACCTTAAGAAGATGGTGGAGGAACTGAATCTCACTGACCGTGTTATCTTCCTGGGGCCTGTTTATGACAGGGAATACCTGAAATCACTGTTCTGCAGGGCTGACTTGTTACTGTTCCCGTCGGTATACGATAATGCTTCCATTGTTGTACAGGAGGCGGCATCCCAGAAATGCCCCCCCCTTCTGATAAAGGGTTCGAACACAGCTGAAGGTATTATTGATGGGGAGAACGGACTGCTGTCGGATAACAGCCCGGAAGCCATATCTCAGAGAATCTATGATGCGGTTCACCAATCCGACCTATCAAGGATCGGAGAAAGGGCTCATGAAACCCTGTATAGGAACTGGGAGAGCATTGTGGATGAGGTTTACGGCAGGTACAAGGAAATCGTGAACGCCTATAAAAGAATCCGCGCCTGATGCAATGTCTGCCTTAGCTTCTGTGAATTATTCTTTTTTAGCTCCCGTTCGGCGAAAACTCTGCTTTACATCCTACCTGTATTTGTTATATTAATATAGTATAAACTGGGAACGGTTGGCGTATTGTGCCGTTTCACAGGGGCTTATTTCCTTGTTTTCGAAAGGAGCACGCATGGACCTTTTTGTGAGGCGAACAGGTGAATTGAGGGGTCCGCCGCTGGTGTTTCTCCATGGCGGCGGCGTTGCCGGCTGGATGTGGGACAGGCAGGCCGAATTCTTCAAAGATTACCACGTGATTATTCCCGATCTGCCCGGTCATGGAGGAAGCGCAGAAATCCCTTTCATATCGATAAACGATGCTGCCTCAAAGGTTCTTACGGCGGTAAGGGATGCGGTGGGATCTGAGAAGGTCAACCTGGTGGGTTTTTCTTTAGGTGCTCAGCTTGTGGTGGAGATCATGAGCAGATGGCCGGAAAAGGTTGAGTCTGCCGTTATCCTCAGCGCTATGGTACGCCCCATGAATGCCGGGAAATATTTCTTGCTTTCCCTTCTTAAAATGTCTTTCGGACTGTCACGGATCAAATGGTTTTCCAAATGGCAGGCCAACAGCTTATGTATTTCCAGGGAATACTGGGACCAATATTATCAGGACTCACTTAAATTGACCAGGGACAATTTCATGCGTGTGATGGAGTCTAATATGAGTTACATACTGCCCGACTCCTTCGCTAACTCAAATATTCGGACTCTCATACTGGCAGGGACGAAGGAACTGGGCAGGATGCGGGCTTCGGTGGAGGATATGGTTCGGGCTAACAGGAACTGTATGGGATACATGGTTTCGGAAGCCGGCCATGGTCTGTCATTGGCGGAGCCTGATCTATTTAATGAGATTGTCTTCAATTTTTTAAATAATATCCATCTTCATAAGAATAAAAGACTGGAGAGGGTATAGGGCGTCAGACTATATCATAAACAGATAGGAGTATGATGATGGCCAACAGTTGGGAAACAAGAGATGTCCCGAGAAGAATATCAGCCGGTAAGGTTACCGATTATCGACTGGAGAACAACAAGGCATTTATCAACTTTGAAAGGGGAAGGGCAAGGATTGAATCCTATGGAGAAGGGATCCTGAGGATGACCCTGACAACAGGGGAGTTTTCCGATTCTGAATCCCTTGCCGTGATCTCAAGGCCTGATAACCGTTTGAAGCTATCCAGCGAGCAAGGCATTGTTTCCATTAGAAACAGCTCGTTGGCCGTCGGTTTCAGGAAGGACAAAACCTGTCTTCTGGTTACCGATCAACACAACTATCCCATATTGGACATGGATGAGATCTTTCACAAGGTGGGAAAGACCATATCTATTTCAAACAGGATTAACAAGACCGAGATGTTCTTTGGCCTTGGTGAGAAAACGGGCTTTCTTGATAAAAGGGGGCGCCGTTATATCATGTGGAATACCGACGATCCTCTGCACACACCAGACAAGGATCCCTTGTACAAGAGCATTCCCTTTATGATCGGTTTTGATGGTGAGAAGGCTTACGGCCTTTTTGTGGATTCCACTGCCCGCCTGGAGTTTGATCTGGGGTATGAGGACAGAGAACGCCTTACCATCACGGTTGAAGATAATCAATTGGATCTTTATATTATCAATAGCCAATCCATAGCTGAGGTTATCCAGCAATATACCATGCTGACGGGGCGCATGGAGATGCCCCCCATCTGGAGCCTTGGTTTTCAGCAATGCCGATGGAGCTACTATCCCCAGGAGAGGGTTATGGAACTTGCTGAAACCTTCAGAACAAGGCAAATACCCTGTGATGTGATCTACCTGGATATTGACTACATGGATGGATACCGCATCTTCACCTGGAATTCAAACCGGTTCCCGGATCCTGAGGGAATGATGGCGGAACTGAAGGAACAGGGATTCAGGGTGGTCACAATTGTGGATCCCGCAATCAGGAAGGATTCGGATTATCCTGTATATATGGAGGGTTTGGGGGAGGGACATTTTTGCAAATTCCCCACAGGCGAGATCTACCATGGGAAGGTGTGGCCCGGCACGGCCGCATTCCCCGATTTCTCCAGGGACAAAACCCGGAAATGGTGGGGATTGAAGCATTCAAACCTGTTTGACGTGGGTGTTTCCGGGATATGGAATGATATGAATGAGCCCAGCGACTTCTCTTCAGAAGCACAGGACCGTATCATGATGACGGTGCCCAATGACCTTATGATGGATTTTGACGGAAAGCCCCAACCATTCTCCAAATGCCATAATGCCTATGGGCTCCTCATGTGCAGAGCCACCCATGAAGGATTTAGGGTATTGAAACCCAAGGAGCGTCCGTTTATTGTCACTAGATCAGCCTATGCCGGCATACAGCGCTATGCTGCAGTCTGGACAGGGGATAACCACAGTTGGTGGGAACACCTGGCATCGTCAATACCCATGCACCTGAATATTGGATTATCCGGCATTCCCTTTGTGGGAGGAGATGTAGGGGGGTTCCAGGGTAATAGCAGCCCGGAACTCTATGCACGCTGGGTTCAGCTGGGTGCCTTCACTCCCTTCTTCAGAGCCCATTCTGACAAGGACTCACGGGATCATGAACCATGGTCCTTTGGCTCCGAGATAGAGAGAATAGCACAAAAAGCCATCCGGCTGCGGTATGAGCTTCTGCCATACCTCTACAGCGAATTGAGACATGCCTGCGAAACAGGACTGCCTGTCATGAGGCCTCTGATCCTCGATTTTCAGGATGACAATAATGTTTACGGTATAAATGACCAATTCATGTTCGGCAGGGAGATCATGGTGGCACCAGTTACTCGTCCCGGCGACAGGAAGCGGATGGTTTATCTGCCCAAGGGAGGGTGGTACGATTTTCACACCAAAGAGCGGCTGGAAGGTGGCAGATTCATCATTGCCGATGCTCCTTTGGACCGGATACCGCTCTTTGTCCGTGAAGGTGCCATTATTCCTATGGCGCGAAGTGCCTCCAGTACACAATTCATGGACTTTGGCACCCTGTGGATAGAGATCTATGCCGGACCGGAAGGCGACTTCATCCTGTATGAGGATGATGGTCTTACCATGGATTATCATTATGGAGCTTACAATCTCCGTCGCTTTACACAGAACTCCCCCTCCCCCAGAGCCTTCCGGTTCACTGTGAAAAACCTGGAGAACGGTTATGCAATGGGCTTAAAACAAGCCTTTGCGACTGTCTACGGGCTGGATCAGGATCTCGTATCTTCAGATTGTGTATACAAGGATCAGGCCTGGCATTTTGAGTTGGATGGATCCGATACCGAAGTCAGGATCGGGTAGGGTAGGATTTCTCAATGGTACGGATCATCCTGAATAACACCTCATTGACAGGAGTGGGGATGCCATGCTTCTGACCAAGCTGTATAACGGTCTCGGCAAATAATTCCACTTCTGTTTTTCTTCCCGCCTCCACATCCTGGAGCATGGAGGTTTTGCCATCGGGGGAGAGGGTGTCGATGATTTCCAGAAAATTTGCTATATCCTCCTCATTGAGATTGATTCCTTCCTTCTGGGCAATAGGTAGGACCTCCCTTGCAGCGCTCATCATAAGATCCCGTATTTCCTGAACGTTATGATAGACCTTATAGGGCGCTCTCAGTATGGCAGAGGTCTGATTGATGCCCACATTCATAAGGAACTTCCACCACTGTTCCTTCATGATGTCGGATGGATTGGAATAGGGGACGCCCGTCCGGTCAAAGAAGGCTTTTACTGCCTGTACATCTGCAGAATCAGCCTGATACCTGTGGCCGAAAACAATCTTACCTTTATTGCCGTACCTGGTGTCCAGTCCCTCCCTGATGGCATCAGTACCCACCACGAAGGCGTGGAGTATATGGGCATCGCCAAATTCACCTGCCAGAATGTCCTCGCTGCTGATACCGTTGAGGAGTGACATCAGGATGGTATTCTCACCCACGAAAGGCCTGATGGATTCAATGGATTCTTCAAGCTGATTGCCTTTGACGGCAATAAGAATCAGATCCGCGGGTTCGGCAGGGGTCTGGGAGATTACATAATCGAAATCGTACCTTTTTCCATTTACGGTAACACCCTGCGCCTGGTACCGGCGGGCTCTTTCAGCATCCACAATTACTTTTACCGATTCCCTGTCATGCTCGTAGAGAATGGAGGCATAAACACTCCCTACAGCCCCCAATCCTGATATATGTGCTTTTCTAATGGTTTTTACCATGTCTAACATCCTCCTGTTATCATTGTGAAATATGCAGAACTATTCACGAATATTGCTTATTACTTTTTCTCTGCGGCCAGCCATACTTCATCCACCAGAACCCTGGTTTCTTCATCGGCCACAGCGGCCGTAATCCTGACCGAGAAATCCCTGATTCCCGAGGCGCTGTCGGGAAGTTCCACGTCAAGTTCGGTCCATCCCTCAACCAGGGGTAGTTCTGTGACGGGTACATAGTCGGTTCCGTTAAACCAGTCGATCTTAACTGTATCCCCCGGTTTTCCGCCTGCAAAGTTATAGGCGAGATGGAGCTTAAGGTTTTCATAGGGTACGGAGGTAACGGCCCTTTCAAGAAAACCATCCTTGCCGATGGACGCTCCGTAGTCTCCCTTGTATGGGTTCTCGGTTTCATAGGTGGCATTATCTCTTTTCCATTTTCCATGGGAGAAGGTTTTTGTCTCAAAGCCATCGGCAAAGAGAACCGTCTCCTTCGTGCCCTTGATGGCATACTTGGCAAACAATCCACCTTCTGTAAGGTCTATATCTGTCCACTTAGCCTTTACATCAATCTTTTGCCGCAGGATGGAGGCGCCTTCCTGCTTTACGCTGAATGCCCAGTTCACATGACTTATCATCCGTTCATCCAGGTATTTGATCCATTCCATGGATTCTTCATGAAATGTGGGGCCGTCTCCGGTGTTGAGGCAGCTGCCCCATTCACTTACGAATATGGGCAATCCCCTGGAAAGGGCGTAGTCGATTTTATCCCTGAGAGGCTGCCCGTGGGAACCTGCATAGAAGTGCAAGGCATACATGAGATTATCCCAGGGCAGAGGGTCATCCGCGGCAATATCCACATCCTGACTCCATGTAGGCGTACCCACAATAATGATGTTATCGGGATCGTTCTGGCGGATTGCGGGTATGACCTCCTCCGCATAAGGTTTTATATGGCCTTCCCAGGTGGTGTCGGGGCCATTGGGTTCATTGCAGATTTCATAGATGATATTGGGATAATCGCCATATAGGGCCGATATCTCATAGAAGAATTCAACAGCATGATCTTTGTATTTTAAGGGCGTATTGTCGTAGAGTATATGCCAGTCGATGATCACATATATGCCCAAATCTATGCAATGGTCAATAATCCGGGTTACAGTTTCCATCACGCCGGGGTTTCTCACGTATCCTGTGGCATCTTCGGTGTACATGGCTATTCTGAATACCGTAAGATCCCAGTCATCCCGCATGTTTTTAAGAGCTTCGTATGTAACCAGATAGCCAAAGGAAGCAACTTCGGAAGAGCTTACACCCTTGAGCTGTACAGGATCACCTGCTTCATTGACCAACTGAACACCCTCCACCCTCAGGTTTCCATTAAGACCCACGAAGGTGGGGCCGGGCTCAGGGGTGGTCTCGGCAGGTTGGGTTGCCTCAGGTGGGTCGGACGTCTCCTCCGGTGCAGCGCTCTGGGAAGGTGGAGGTGTTTCGCTTACAACCACTGGCGGTGTCTCGCCGCACCCGGGCAGGATTAACAGGATCATTGAAAGGATCAGTGCCCAAAGAAGTGTCTTCGTTCTAAAACGGTATTGTCTCATAGCATACCCTCCATATATGGACATCTGACTTATATTATAGCACTGATCCTAAATTTTCCATAGACCTCGGGGACTGTTTTCAGCCAGCGGCGTTTTTCCCGGCAGGTTCAGAAAACATCTGCATAGCTTAAGGTGACGAATTGGGCTTCTTTCCGTCATATTTAATGGGGCGGGCTTTTTGCTTGGTGTGTTTGGCGTGACCCTGCAATTCTGGTACAGGCGGCTCCTCGTTTCGTTTAAAGTGCTGGGGCCGGTGATTCTCTGTTCCATGAGCTTTGGGATCGGAAGGATCAGGTCTTCTCATTCCTGATTTGTCCATTGCTCTCATCTCCTTTATATAAAGATGTTTGTAACTATTGTTTATCAAATCGAAAGCAATATGCATGCTGAAACTCACGAGGGCTTTCACCTCGTAACAAAAGTGGACTGGCCTGAATAATATGTATTGGGCTTGTTCGACTGACTGAAAAGCCGCATCATAAAAAGAAAGGAGATGAAAATATGGGCAAGAAAGAACTTCAGGTGCCTGTTGTCGTAGGTGTAGGCAGTGAGCAATTCTTTATCGAGAAAGAGATAAAGGTTTCTCCTCCGAGCCCGCCGATTTTTGAAATCAAGGAGATTAAAAAGTGGATTGAGGTTTATGACGTTAAGGTCATTCCCGGAAAGGTTATTTTCAACGCCTACCTGTGGAAAGACATTAACTACAAGACCGTAGAACACGTCCATGATGACTCGGTAAACGGACCTCTCTTCCACCTTACCACCAAGATTCCGTTCGGTGGCTTTGTACCCATCTGCCCCGCTGAAGGCGAAAAGGTCTGCCCGGGAGATATCCCTGAACTGATTGAAGCCTTTGTAGAGGGCGAGATTGACGACCTGCAGTGCAAGACCATTGTATGCGGAGTTCCCGTCTATGAAAGACTCCTTGAGAAATCGGTTGTCCGCGTCACCTTCAAGGTCGTAAGGATACAGCATGTCATGGTAGACGACTTTAAGGACAAGTGCAAGGACAAAGACTTTGACAAATGCAAGGACAAGGACAAATGCAAGGACAAGGACTTTGAAAAAGACAAGTTCTGCGCAAAGGACAGCGCTTTTCCCTTTAAAGGCTGTTATTACTAAGAATGGGGTCTGAGGGCTGCGCTACAGCCCTCTTTCTTTCCTATTCCTGGGTATGGCTTTTGTTGAACTGCATTAAAGTATCCCTGTCTATGCCCAGAAGCTGTTCTATGGTATGTTTTTTCGAACTGTCCACTCTCCATACCTTAACAGAACCGCTGTCGGATGATTCTGAATCTGTACTTTCCTTATCTGCAGGTCTATTTGAGAGATCGGTGTTCTGACCCTCCCCTGATTCCCAAAACTCAACCCGATAGGATAGGTTAATGCGACACAAAGCATTCTTGTTAACGGGTTTTATGTCCATATCCTCCAGATTGCACTCAGGAGGATCGCCCAGGGAGACCTGGAGTTTGGAACTGTCTGAAAAAGCCAATAGCCTGTCGCTAATGGAAACGGTTTTAATAAAAGGACAGCGGATGGCCTTTATGCTGTAATCACTTTTTTTATCCAAACTCTTCAACAGCAGAAATAAGGTATACTCTCCAAAAACCAGAAAAGATTTATCTTCGGCTTTTTCACAACCTATATAGGTCACATTTGCCCTGACTTTGAAGATTTCGTATCCTTCATGCCTGTACTGAAGGTTTACTGTGTCAGTGATATCATATGCAACGGTTGTTTTGCTTCTGAGCACAAAAATCCCCCTGCCTTGTCCCTGCGCTTAATCTATCTATACGCAGAAGGCAGGGGGATTAGTATAAGTACGATCAGATCCTGGCGACACCCGTTTTCCTGGCAGCATCCGCCACTGCGGCGGCAACGGCCGGGCCCACACGCTTATCAAAGGGTGCTGGAAGGATATATCCCGGCTCCAGTTCCTCATCGCTGATCAAAGACGCGATGGCTTTTGCTGCCGCAATCTTCATCTCATCGTTTATATCACTTGCACGAACATCAAGAGCGCCCCTGAAGATACCAGGGAAGGCCAGTACATTATTTATCTGATTGGGAAAATCCGAACGGCCTGTTCCCACAACCCTGGCTCCGGCAGATAAAGCCTCCTCGGGCATGATCTCGGGTATGGGATTGGACATGGCAAAGATGATGGGATCTTTGGCCATGCTCCTTATCATTCCCTCATCAACTATTCCGGGGGCCGAGAGCCCGATGAAAACATCAGCCCCCTTGATAACATCCCTTAAGGATCCCTTCTTCATTTCAAGATTGGAAATCTCGGCCATCAGCTCTTTTTCGGAATTAAGGTTTTCACGTCCCTTATAGATAGCACCCCTGGTATCGCAGAGAATGACCTTTTTAAGACCCATGCTCATCAGAAGCCGGGTTACGGCAATACCAGCCGCGCCGGAGCCGTTGACCACCACTTCCACATCGTGGATGTCTTTTCTGCAAATCTTCAGTGCATTGATCATGGCAGCCAGGGTGACTATGGCGGTGCCATGCTGATCATCATGAAACACGGGAATATCCAGTTCTTCCTTCAGCCTTCGCTCAATCTCAAAGCAGCGTGGAGCAGATATGTCTTCCAGATTGATCCCACCAAAGCTGCCGGCAATCATCTTGATGGTGTTAACAATGGTATCCACATCCTTTGAACGCACGCAGAGCGGAAAGGCGTCCACATTTCCAAAGGATTTGAACAGAACGCATTTGCCTTCCATAACCGGCATGCCCGCTTCCGGGCCGATATCGCCAAGACCCAGCACGGCGCTGCCGTCGGTGATGACTGCAACCAGGTTCCAGCGCCTTGTATAGGTGTAGGACTTTAAGACGTCTTTTTGTATCTCCAGACAGGGCTCGGCTACACCCGGAGTATAGGCCAGGGACAGATCCTCCTTGTTGTTTACCGGGGCACGGCAGACCACCTCGATCTTGCCGTTCCATTCCAAATGTTTTTTTAAGGATAATTCTCCGATTGTCATGACATTTCCTCCTGCATATTGGGCCATTTCTGTTGCGGCAAAAAACCGTTTATATCGTAGCATGACCGCATTGTGCCTTCTTGCCTGCGTCATGCCATTCATCCATCTATACTATCACAGAAGTTTCCTGTTGTCTGTATGATCCTTCCAGAAAGCCATATTCATAGCAGCCCCGGATAAGGGGAGAGGTTGCATGCTATCATATTGCATCGGGGTATATACGCGTCAACATGAATGCCCTTGTACGGCCTGTTCTGTCATGCCTTCACAGCCCAATATGGTCAATCTGTTATGGTCTGCCTCCATGATAGTTACTGGGTTTGGGAGGTAACCATCCTATAAAGACGGTAGCCACCTGACAGGTTATATACCTGTCCGAACCCCTTCTGCATAAGGATACGGGAAGCCACATAGCCCCTCAGTCCAACCTGACAGAAGACATATACCGGCTTATTTCTGTCCAGTTCATTCAGACGTTCCCTGAGAGAGTCGAGAGGGATATTGATGGCGCCTTTCAGGGTTCCTTTCCTGAATTCATATTCTGTTCGCACATCCAGAAGGATGGCACTGGAAGGATCAATCTCATCCACATCGTGCCAGTAAAATGCCTGCATACTGCCGTTTTGTATATTGGAGGCCACATACCCTGCTATGTTGACCGGATCCTTGGCTGAACCAAAAGGAGGGGCATAGGCCAGTTCAAGCTCCACCAGATCCTGAACCTTCATTCTGGTCCGGATGGCTGTGGCCAATACATCGCAGCGTTTGTCAACTCCCTGATAACCGGTAATCTGGGCACCAAGAATGACACTGGTCTTTTTATCAAACAAGAGCTTAATGGTCATGTAGGTGGCACCAGGGTAGTAATCGGCATGGGACGAGTTGTATGTATAGGATTTTTCATAGTCAATTCCCGCAGCCTTAAGGGTCCTTTCATTGCTTCCGGTAACAGCCACGGTCATATCAAAGGCTTTCAGGATGGCTGTTCCCTGGGTACCGTTATAGGTGCTGTCAATGCCGCATATATTGTCTGCAGCAATGCGTCCCTGCTTGTTGGCCGGTGATGCAAGGGGCACAAACACCTTTTCCCCCGTTACAAAATCCACCACCTCCACAGCGTCACCCACGGCGTATATGTAAGGGTCAGAAGTCTGCATACGGGTGTTGGTAACGATGCAGCCCCGAACACCGGTTTCAAGTCCGGCTTCCTTAGCAAGTCTGCTCTCGGGACGAACTCCGACGGCCAGGATAACCATATCTGCAGGAAGGCTTTCTCCGCTGCTTAAGACCAGCTCATAACCCTCCCGGGACGATCTGATGGCAGTCACGCCTTTTCCGAGATAGAGGGATACTCCCTTGCTCAGAATATGATGATGCACTTCCGCGGCCATATCGGGATCCAGTGGTTGGATCACATGATCAGACAACTCGATGATGGATACATCAAGTCCAAGATTATGAAGATTCTCCGCCATTTCAATGCCGATATATCCGGCGCCGATCACAGCGGCGCGACGGGGCTTGTTTCTTTGCACGTACTCCTTGATTCTGTAGGTATCCGGAATGGTGCGAAGGGTAAATACAGCGTCAAGCCGTGACCCTTCAATGGGAGGTACCACAGGCTCTGCTCCGGGTGAAAGAATGAGTACGTCATAGCTTTCATTGTACGTTTTTCCGGATATGAGCTCCTTAACTGTTACCGCCTTGTTCTGGCGATCGATACTTATAACCTCGCTCTTAATCCTTACATCCACATTGTAACGCTGTGAAAAGGATTCAGGAGTCTGGAGAGTAAGTTCCTCCTTATCCCTGATCACATCACCGATGTAGTAGGGAAGGCCGCAATTGGCAAAGGAAATATAGTCGCCCTTTTCAAACATGATTATACGGGCTTCCTCATCCAGTCTTCTCAGCCTGGCCGCGGCCGTAGCGCCTCCTGCGACGCCGCCGACAATTAAAACCTTCCTGCTCAATAGAAACACTCCTCTCCATGGAACTATAAAAGATTGCTCTTCATGTATATCCTGTCTTCAGGTATGCCATTGTCTGTTACCTGCAAACAGGATATGTCTATTTTTTAACAACTATATCATACATTGAGGAAAGGATATGATCAGTGACTATGGTTACAGACCGGATATCCCCGGCACCTCAAGGCTTTAGCAGCAGAATCTTGCCACGGCTCAAGCTTACAATGCCCTTACTCTCCATATCCTTCAGCAGCCTGCTGACCACTTCCCGTGCGGTTCCAAGGTCGGCTGCAATGGATTCGTGAGTGGCATAGAGGGGGTATGTGCCACCGGCGGTTTTGGATATTAAAAGATCTTTCAAACGATCACTGGTGCGTTTAAAGGTAATGCTCTCCAACAGTCCCAGCACTGAGTAGAACTTTGCGGACATAGAGGAAAAGATGAACTTCTGAACCGATTGGGACTCGAAAAACAGCCTTCTGAAGGTTTCTACAGGGATCAGAACCACAGTCGCGTCCTGTTCGGCATGTGCGGAAACAGGGAAGGGAACATCACCTGTTCCCAGGAGGCAGGCCACAGTGAGAACACAGGTTTCTCCTCTGCTGATGCGGTACAGAGTGATCTCCTTACCCTCTTCCGACAGCTTTAGAATCCTGATGACACCCGACAGGACAAAAATCACTCCGGAGCAATTCTGATTTTCATCCATAATAACCGTACCTGCATCAAACTGGTGCAATCTGGCCGAAGACCGGAGCAGCCCTTCTGAATTCCTCAAATCCCTGACGAAGGGGAAAGCCTTTTTCATATCGGTTAGTGTCTTAGGATCAAGCATACCTTACCACCCGCTGAATTATGATGAGATTCTTTATATGTAGTATAACATATGAAAAAGCCAATCACATCAAAGGCGGGCAGTTCTGAGGGTGATTGTGATAGGGTGGAGCTGTGTCTGTTCTAAAACGGGGGCATACAGAAGTCCAACAGGTTCGCCAGCAAAGACAGGCAAAAAAACAACCCGAACCTCAGCAGGTTGGGTTGAGACTCGGGTTATTATATGGAATTCGGGTCAATTTTATGTTGAACTTGTGGTTATTTCAACAGCATATTCTTAAGGTCTTCTTTGGCCCTGAAGCCGACAACCTTGGATGTAGCCTTTCCCTCTTTGAAAGCGATGACGGTCGGGATGCTCATAATTCCAAATTGCGAGGCAAGTTCAGGCTCCTCGTCAACATTGATTTTCACTACTTTTGCCTGGTCCTTCAGTTCCCTGCCAAGCTCTTCAATTACCGGGCTGAGCATTCTGCAAGGTCCGCACCAGGGTGCCCAGAAATCTACCAAAACGGGTACATCTGATTTCAATACCTCTGATTCAAAATTTGCTTTCGTAATATCCATGGCCAAACTCCTTTCATCGAACCTTTCACAATTTATTGATCCTGTCATGTGGACTTATTGTTTTTCCTGTTTATAATATAGCGCTTGCAGGATTAATTATACAGTAACATAGTCACACTAACAACCAGCAACCGTCCGGAAGAAGAATTATTATTCGGGCAGGTATGCCGCAATTCACTATATTACATGATTTAACACGGTGGGAATATGTGGTATAATAGGTACTCCAAAAGGTTTAATAATAAAAGAATAAGACTATAATCAGTTTTATAGTTTAAGCTTATTATTCTTAAAATATGATAATACCGCCATGTGGAGGATCTGAAAGATGAGAATCAGAAAATTCGCAGCAATTGCTGCACTATTTTTGCTTTTTATGATGGCAGGTTGCACATCAAAGACGGCACCTGGCCAGGAAGACAAGACCCAAAATCCCACCGGGACACCTGAGCCTACAGAAACGGGCCAACTGCAGTATATTGCCGGATACCAACTCAGGCAGCCCGAGGCGGGGGATACCATTGCCATACTAAAAACCAGCATGGGGGATATCAAGATACTGCTATTTCCCAATGAAGCCCCCAAAACAGTGGAAAATTTCGTGACCCATGCCAAGAACGGATATTACGATAATCTGACCTTCCATAGAGTCATTGACGACTTTATTATTCAGGGCGGGGATCCAAAGGGTGACGGAACAGGAGGAGAGAGCATATGGGGAGAGCCCTTTGAGGATGAGTTCTCCTTAAACATGCTTCACTACAGAGGAGCCCTAAGTATGGCCAATTCAGGAGAGGACACAAACGGAAGCCAATTCTTCATAGTCCAGAGAAAACAGATTACAGATGGTGAAGTCGATGCACTCAGGGCTGCTGGTTATCCCGAAGATCTGATATCTCTGTACAAGGAACATGGCGGAACACCTGGTCTGAATTTTCTGCATAGCGTTTTCGGACAGGTCTACAAGGGTATGGATGTGGTGGACAGGATTGCTGCTGTGGAGACTGATGCGGAGGATAAGCCTTTAAAAAATGTAATCATTCAAACCATCGAAATACAGGAAGTCCAGTAGAATTATTGACTGTTTGAGCCGCCATAAGCATTTGAAGAGGTCAAGTGAGGTTAGAATTGAACAGAAAGAGAATTATCATAGCCCTTTTTTCGGTACTAGGCGTAATTCTGATTTGGGATTCGGTTTTTACATGGAATTATGTAAGGAGTATCAATTTAGGAATTGTTCTGCCCGGCCTGTTGGGTCTGCTCCTGATATCCATTGTCCTTAAGATGGTGCTAGTGGAAGGACCCGTCATTAAGAGCAGGCGGCTAAGATCCTTGATACGCTGGGCTCTGATAATATGCATGGTATTCTTTGTCCTGATAGAAGGCCTGATCATTGCCGATCCATATCTGCACCGGGCTGAATTAGCGGGAAGGGTGGATTACCTGCTTGTTCTGGGATGTGGCATATGGCCTGATGGCAGACCCACCCTTGCTTTGATCAACAGACTGGATAAGGCGGTTGAGTATTATGCCGGCAATCCACATGTTAAGGTAATTGTTTCAGGGGGGCAGGGGCCTGATGAACCCATGCCTGAGGCTGAGGCCATGGCAGAATACCTTATCGGTAAGGGGGTTCCCGAAACCTCTATCATTAAGGAAACCCGGTCAACCAGCACTATGGAGAATTTTAAGTTTAGTCGTGAGCTGATGCAGCCTGGTACTGAAGAGCCTGTCAGATTAGTGTTCATAACAAGTGATTTCCATGTGCTGAGGGCGAGGATTCTTGCAAAAAGGAACGGATTTGACGCCTATGCCATACCCGCTCCTACACCATCTGTGATTCTATTTAACAGCTATCTGAGGGAATTCTTTGCTTTTATCAAATCCATGGTATTGGACTACTGATCAGAACCAGGGCTATTCCTTGCCCTTGCCCAGCAGTACACCGATCACCTGTGGATAGATTTCCTTGGCCTGTTCCTTCCAGTTTTTGCAGATGTGTCTGGCATCCTCCCTTGAGCCCACCGACAGACGAATATCGATGAGTGGCTTGAAATTCTCAATGATCTTGCATTTCACCTCGTACTCATTCTCGTTTTCAAGGGTATATTCAGCAATGACCGAGGCCTCATACCTGATTGCGGGCCGTATAATTTCAACGATTTCCCTGATCCTTGCCTTTATACCTGCGGGAAGAATTCCTTCAAACATCTCAAGCATTTTTTCGCCCTGCTGGGTGATGGTATAATAATCGATATTATCACGGGTTTCACTGTTCACAAGCTTGTCGCTGATCAGCTCATGCAAACCCTGCTGCAGCAAAAAGTAATTCATGAAGCGGTTTTCCAGCATGATTCGGGTAAGCTGCATATTGCTTACAGGTATATTAATAAACTTGATGAAATATAGTAACAATACCTTGTTTTCCGCTTTTTCAAAGCTCTCGTAATCCATGGCGACAACTCCCTGTTTCGTGGTTTACATGCTTGGATTCTACCAGAGCCGGGATAAAAAGTGAAGTGAAAAAGGTGTCATTTGGCAAGACTTGGGCTGGACAGAATAAACTTCAAACAAATCTGTGACTGAAAGACCAATGCGCAATTAATTATTTTTCTCCTGGTTTGAATAATCAGGAAAAAGTAGTATATTTATTTTAGTACGGATTACTTAACATCTGCTGGCCACCCTCGGTTATCCGAAATAACCGCCTAAAGCGGCTGAAATATGGTAAGGGGGATGAGCAGATTACCTGACAATAATCAGGGGGATGCGTATGCTTGATTTTTTCATAGAGCTAATTGCTGATATCGCTGACGCTTTTCTTGATTTCTGGATTAATAAAGTAGTGGCAAGGTTCAAGAAAAATAAAAATAAGTAACAGCAGCACATTCTGAAAAATTTCAATCAGAAATCTCCAACCTCCGCATCTCACATCCAACTTGTCACCTGGGATGGTGTATTATATAATAAGGTTTACTCAATGGGTCACCCGCTGTTTATCAGGCGGGTTCGGTATGACCGCCCATATCCGGATACAGGATAAATAAGCACATTGATTTGATTTCGGGGATCTTGCAGCTCCCTGAATTTATTATAAAAAACGTAGCAAGGGAGAAAGGAAGAAATGGCAGGAACCATTACAGAAAAAATTCTATCCAGGCATATCCTGGAGGGAGAACCCGTTGCAGGGCAGGAAGTGGCCTTGAAAATTGACAATACCCTCACACAGGATGCCACGGGAACCATGGCCTATCTCCAGTTTGAGGCCATCGGCATTGACCGCGTAAAAACTCAATTCAGTGTCAGTTTCGTGGATCACAACACATTGCAGACCGATTTCAGAAATGCGGACGATCATCAATACCTGCAGAGCGTTGCCAAAAGGTATGGACTCTATTTTTCCAGACCTGGTAACGGAATCTGTCATCAAATATTTTTAGAACGCTTCGCACGGCCGGGCAACACCCTGATAGGCTCAGACAGCCATACTCCCACTGCGGGAGGTATGGGATGCTTCGCTATGGGTGCAGGTGGCCTGGATGTTGCATGCGCCATGGCGGGAGCTCCTTTCAGAATCAAGTATCCCAAGATTGTGGGGATAAAACTGACCGGGCGTCTCAACGACTGGGTATCTGCCAAGGATGTTATACTGGAAGTACTCAGACGTGTGGATGTAAAGGGTAATGTGGGCAAGGTTTTTGAATACTTTGGAGAGGGAGTCAAGACACTGGGGGTTCCCGATCGGGCGACCATCACAAATATGGGAACAGAGACCGGCTGTACCACCAGTATTTTCCCCAGCGATGAGATGACCAGAGAATTTCTGAAGGCTCAGGGTCGTGAGGCTGATTGGCAGCTTCTTGTTCCCGATGAGAATGCTACCTACGATGAGATCATAGAGATCAATCTGTCTGAGGTTGAGCCCATGGTGGCGCTCCCCCATAGTCCCGGAAATGTCAGAAGGGTTCGTGAGGTTGGGCCCATCAAAGTGGACCAGGTTGCCATCGGCTCCTGCACCAACTCATCCCTGAGAGATCTGATGATGGTTGCTGCTATACTTGAAGGGCGCACCGTATCAGAGGATCTTCACCTCACCATCAGTCCCGGTTCAAGACAGGTAGTGGAGCATCTGGCTTCCAGCGGCGGCTATACCAGCATGGTTCGTGCCGGCGCCAGGATTATGGAGAATGCCTGCGGCGCCTGTATCGGAATGGGCTGTGCACCGCGTTCCGAAGGTGTTTCGGTAAGAACCTTCAATCGTAATTTTGAAGGGCGCAGTGGAACAAAGGATGCCAAGGTGTATCTTGTAAGCCCGGAAACCGCGGCTGCAACTGCTATTAACGGATATCTGACCGATCCGAGAGATCTGGGAGAGGCTCCCAAATTTGAGATGCCCAAAAAGTTCTTTGTAAACGATAATATGATCATAAAGCCCCTGCCTGAGGAAGAAGCTCAGAAGATTGAAATCAAAAGAGGGCCTAATATAAAGCCCCTTCCAAGCTTCGATCCTCTCGGAGATACATTGACCGGAAAGGTTCTGATCAAGGTGGGTGACAATATTACCACCGACCATATCATGCCGGCCGGTGCAAAGATCCTGCCTCTACGCAGCAATATCCCGGAAATCTCAAAGCATGTCTTTGAGGCTGTTGATCCGTCCTTCTACGAGAAGGCCAGGTCTTCAAAGGGCGGTTTCATTATAGGCGCAGAAAACTATGGCCAGGGTTCAAGCCGTGAGCATGCGGCACTGGCACCCAAGTACCTTGGAGTCAAAGCTGTTGTTGTCAAGTCCTTTGCCAGGATCCATCTGGCCAATCTCATCAACTTTGGCATTGTCCCCCTGACCTTTAAAAATCCCGGGGATTATGACAGAATTTCCGAGGGTGATGAACTGGAAATAGCCATTGGTGATCTTACCGGGGAATGCTCACTGACCAACAAAACCACGGGAGAGACCTTCATGCTGGAGCATACCCTTTCCAGGCTGGACGCAGAGATACTCAAAACAGGCGGGAAGCTTCCCTGGATTAAAAAGCAAATCTAATCGGAGGTATAATCATGGCGAAAATTATAATGAAAACCCCATTGGTGGAGATGGACGGGGACGAAATGACCCGAGTGATATGGGGCTGGATTAAAGAAATACTTCTTGAGCCCTATGTGGAACTTAAGACAGAGTATTATGACCTGGGTCTGAAACACCGGGATGAGACAAATGATAGAGTAACAGTGGAATCGGCTCTGGCCACCAAGAAGTATGGTGTTGCTGTCAAATGCGCCACCATAACTCCCAATGCGGACAGAGTAAAGGAGTACAACCTCAAAGAGATGTGGAAGAGCCCCAACGGTACCATAAGGGCGATTCTTGACGGTACTGTTTTCAGGGCTCCCATACTGGTTAAGGGAATAGAGCCCTTCGTGCGGCCTTGGAAGAAGCCAATTGTTATCGCCCGCCATGCCTACGGTGATATCTATAAAAACACTGAGATGGTGGTTGACGGACCCGGAAAGGCTGAGCTGGTCTTCACCGATGCCCAGGGCAAAGAGACCCGTCAGGAGATCCATGAATTTGAAGGACCCGGTATCCTCATGGGAATGCATAACACTGAAGCTTCAATTGAAAGCTTTGCTCATGCTTGCTTTAATTATGCTCTGGATCAGAAGATGGATCTCTGGTTTGCTGCCAAGGATACTATTTCAAAGAAATATGACCATAGATTCAAGGACATATTCCAGGAAATCTTTGATTCCACATATCGCCACAAGTTTGATGATGCAGGCATAACCTATTTCTATACTCTCATCGATGATGCGGTAGCCCGTGTTGTGCGCTCTGAAGGCGGCTTCATTTGGGCATGCAAAAACTACGACGGGGATGTTATGTCCGACATGGTGGCCACCGCATTCGGTAGTCTGGCCATGATGACATCGGTACTGGTATCGCCTGAGGGTTACTACGAATATGAGGCGGCTCACGGTACGGTACAGCGCCATTATTACAGGCATCTGAAGGGCGAGGAAACCTCTACCAATTCAGTGGCGACTCTGTTTGCCTGGACAGGTGCTCTCAGAAAAAGAGGCGAGCTTGATGGCTGCACTGACCTGATGGATTTTGCTGATAAACTTGAGGAAGCTACAAAGACTACAATAGAGGAGGGCGTGATGACAGGGGATCTTGTAGCTCTGTCGAACCTACCCAATATCAAAAAGGTCAATACCCGTGATTTCCTGCTGGAGATCAAAAAGCGTCTTGACAAATTGCTTGCATAACAGCGGGGTGGATTAACCATGTATATCATCATCGCAGGGTGTGGTACGGTTGGATCAGGCCTTGCCAGTAAACTTTCCCGGGAAGGCCATGACATCGCCGTAATCGACAATGATGAGTCCTCATTCAGAAGGCTTGACGACGATTTTCAAGGTCTCCGTGTAGTTGGTGTACCCATTGATCAGGACATACTAAAGAAGGCGGGTATTGATCAGGCAGATGCCCTGGCCGCAGTGACCCCGGATGACAACATGAATATCATGGTGAGCCAGGTGGCCAAGGATATATGCGGCATATCCCGGGTTGTAGCCCGGATCTACGATCCGGCCCGGGAGGATATCTTTCATCAATTCGGCCTTGAGACCATATGTCCTACCAACCTTAGCGTCGAGACACTTGCCTCCATATTGACCGGCAAGCATTTTGAATCCACCTGTACCATAGGGTCAAACACGTTTTCCTTCCGTATTGAGGATGTTGACCCAAGTCTGGTAGGAAGTCAGATCATGGATATCAGGCCACAGGATGATAGGTTCATATTTGGGATTATAAAGGGAGGTAATTTTACCTTCGCTCATCCCTATGCGGTGGTGGAAAAGGACAGCAAGCTTGTAATCGCCGGCAGGATGGATTAATAAAGCTGCTTGAGACCAAATAAGGATAATTGCTATGAACATATTTATTATTGGTGCCGGCAAGGTGGGATACTACCTTGTGAAAACACTGTTACCCAATAAGCACAGGATTACCATAATTGAAAAGGATCAGGAATACTGCAGCAGGCTGGCCGCTGATCTTGAGGTGGCGGTACTCCACGGAGATGGAACAGATATCAATCTGCTTTCGGAAGCCGGTGCCCAGCATGCCGATGTGTTTATAGCGGTAACGGGAAGGGATCAGGATAACCTGATAGCCTGTCAGCTGGCCAAACGGAATTTCCACGTCAAGAGAACCATTGCTAGGGTCAATAACCCCAAGAACATTGCCGTGTTTGAAAAACTGGGAGTGGATATTGCTGTTTCCAGTACCTCCACCATAGCCGAGATGATCGAGAAAGAGATAGATTTTGCCGCGGTAAAAACACTTGCAAAACTGAAGAAGGGTGACCTGATGCTCAGTGAGGTGCTTCTTTCGAGGAAATCCCAGGCATGCAACAAGAAGGTAATGGATATGAAACTGCCCAGGGAAGCCATACTGATGTCGGTTATCAGGGGGGATGAGACCTTTGTTCCCAACGGGCAAACCGTGTTGAAGGAGAACGATACCATATTTATCATCTGCAGGCAATCAAGTCAGAAAGACATCATAGATTATTTCAGCTGACCGAGAGAAGGATCGTTTCAGTGCGCCAGTGATTGGCGTGTTTTTTTGTCCCCGTATTGTAGCGGTTATTTTAAGTTTATGATTATATAGAAGTTGGTATATAAATAGCTAGAAAAGGCAGATTTTGCTTTGTGTGAGGGGGTTAATATGCTTAAGGTGCTGATTGCGCTGCTTATCAGTGTTACGCTGATGAGCGGTCCGGTGCCTAAAACCAATAATGAGTTTGATAACTCAAGGGTTCCGGATGGTTCTGTAGGCACCCGTTATATACCTGCAACCGAAAAAAGGGTCAAGACCCGTGTCCAGAGGGATGATGGGAAATACGACTATGATCTTTTCGGCAGAATCAGCTTTGAATACTTCCCTCTTCAGCTTGGAAACGGAAACTATCAGGTTATTATCTTTGAAAATATTCAGGGAACCAAGTACAGGGCCGCCAAATCCCAGACCATTGAGGCGGATATAAAAGACCCCCTGAAGGTCTTTTTGGCTTCCATCCAGACTGTGAACTGGAACGAGGATATGGACGCAATCAAGAAAGCTGCGAAGCTTACTGAGGGGCTTTCTACAGACCGGGAGAAAATCGATGCCATCTATCGCTATGTAGTTGAGAATATCAGCTATGATTACGATAAGATAAACAATATTCCAACCACCTATGTTCCGGACATAGATGAGATCATCCGTGACGGCAAGGGAATCTGCTATGACTACTCCGCTGTTTTTGCCGCCATGCTCAGAAGCCAGGGTATACCCTGCAAGCTTATCAAGGGATATTCCACAAATGTAAAAGGCTATCATGCCTGGAACGAGGTTTATCTGGCCGATGAAGACCGGTGGGCAATAGTTGATACCACATATGACTCGGTTCTGATCCGAGGCGGCAAAAAAATCGGCATGGAAAAGCAGCCCTCCCAGTACAGCAAGAGCAGGGAATACTAGGCTCCATTATCATATCTTTATACATATCGGTTTTCTATAGGCCGCACCACTGCCAAGGGTGTGGTTTTTTGATTTCTTTGCGTTTGGGACTCTGTTTTTATTGCAGTCTCCAGGAGCAGGTTGGCGGGTCGGAATTGCAAGTGGCAACATATAATCTCCCAACTCGAAGGTTTATGTTATCTGTTCAGACAATTTTATAAATCCGGTCAAAGGCTGGGATGACGGTCTTTAAGGGCGAATCGATAAGCGCCGCAAGTCTTACAAAATTGCAGTATCTTGTAACGTTAATTGCAAAATCTCTTGACTCATGTTACCGGTTTGTATACAATGATACAAAGCTATTGGCCTACTATCACTAAATATTGCAAAAGCCAGGCCGGTTGAGACTATGGGCATGGTCATCAGAGTATTGGAGATAGAGACATCGGACACTAGCACAAGGAGGTTGCTTTCATGTACAATGGATTGTCCCGGACGGAACTGGACAACTTTTTTCACATCTGGGGAGAAGCTGCCGAAATCAAGTGCAGGTTCAGACCTGGGGTGTATAGTAAATATAACGTGAAAAGAGGCTTGAGGAATGAAGATGGATCGGGTGTGCTGGTTGGGCTTACCAAGATCGGTGATGTTCATGCCTACGTTATTGATGAAAATGAGAAGGTTCCCGTGGAAGGAAGGCTCACATATCGCGGCATAGATATTTATGATCTCGTGGAAGGGTTCCTGTCTGAAAACCGCTTTGGTTTTGAGGAGTGCGCCTACCTCCTTCTCCATGGTGATCTTCCCACCGAGAGGGAACTGGAACTGTTTAAGAATGTACTGGCATCCTTCAGAAGTATTCCCGAGGATTTCGTAAGAACGAATATTCTCAGCGTTCCAAGTCATGATATTATGAACCAGTTGGCCAGGTTGGTCCTCATCTGGTATTCCTATGATGATAATCCTGATGATACAAGTGTGAAGAATCTTCTTAGGCAGAGCGTCAATCTGATCTCTAAATTCCCCTTGATGGCCGCTTACAGCTATCAGGCAAAGTGCCATTATTTTGACGGGAAAAGCCTAGTGATACATAAGCCCAGGTATGATCTGAGCACTGCTGAAAACCTGCTGATGCTGTTAAGGCCCTCGGGTGAATACACACCCCTGGAGGCAAAAATACTTGACCTGGCCCTTGTGCTGCATGCTGAACATGGCGGAGGCAACAATTCCACCTTTGCTGCCCATGTGGTTTCGTCCTCCGGTACCGATATATACTCCTCCCTGGCGGCTGCCATTGGAAGCTTGAAGGGACCCAAGCATGGGGGAGCCAACAGCAAGGTTATTGGTATGATGGATGAACTGAAAAGAGAGGTAAAAGACTGGAGAAGCGATGGCCAGATAAGGGATTATCTTGCCAGGATTGTAAGAAAGGAAGCCTTTGACCGGACGGGCCTGATTTATGGTATGGGTCATGCGGTTTATACCCTGTCTGATCCGAGATGCATTCTTCTCCGTGAACAGGCCGAAAAGCTTGCCTGCCAGAAAGGAAGAATGGAAGAGTATGAGCTTCATAAAAGGGTTGAAAAGCTTGCGCCGGAAGTATTCAGGGAGATCAAAAAATCCGACAAGCCTATGTGTGCCAATATAGATTTTTATTCCGGCTTTGTCTATGACATGCTTGATATACCCATGGAGATGAACACTCCTATTTTTGCGGTATCCCGTGTGGTGGGCTGGTGTGCCCATATTATAGAGGAGAACCTCAACGGGGGCAGAATCATACGGCCGGCCTATAAGAATATTAAGAGGGCCAAAGAGTACATAGGACTGCAAGAGAGAAGCTAGGATCTGCCGGCCTGATTCTCATACCTACAGCCTGCAGATCGTATAAGAATATAAAGGTTCATGTTACGCTTTTCCCGGCGGCGCCTCCACAGATTATAATTATTATTTGATTGCCATAGAGTACCATGCTTTTGTTACCTATGCTGTTGTAAAAGCCAATGAGGGCAATACTTCTGTCACAGCTAAAATAAGCCACAATGCTGAGATCGGTTCTGATCTGAATAAGGCTTTCAAGGAAATCCGGTCCAGAACCAGCAAAAGAATTTATGCCCATAAACCCGTTGACAGCTATGGTATCATAGAACTATTTTTCAAATAACCTTTCTGTGGTACAATGATATGGGTCGTTGAATAACTCATTGTTTTGAGGTGTACGATTTGTATTTGAAATCCCTTGAGATACAGGGTTTTAAGTCTTTTGCCGAAAAAATAGTATTGAATTTCAACTCGGGGCTGACATCGGTAGTGGGTCCTAATGGCAGCGGAAAAAGCAATATTGCTGATGCCGTCCGTTGGGTTCTCGGTGAGCAAAGCGCTAAAACCCTCAGAGGAAGCCGAATGGAGGATGTCATCTTTTCAGGCACGCAGCACAGAAAGCCTGTGGGCTTTGCATCGGTGTCCCTGGTTATCGACAATTCCGACAAAGCACTTCCCATCGATTTTTCCGAGGTAACAATTTCCCGAAGGATGTACCGTTCAGGAGAAAGCGAGTATTCCATCAACAAAACACCATGCCGTCTGAAGGATATCACCGAGCTTTTTATGAATACGGGTGTAGGCCGTGAAGGCTATTCCATCATCGGACAAGGCCGTATTGACGAAATTCTCAGTGCACGCTCCGATGAAAGAAGGCTGGTCTTTGAGGAAGCAGCAGGTATAACCAAATACAAAGCCCGAAAAAGAGAAGCGGAAAGAAAGCTGGAGAATACACGGCAGAACCTTCTTCGCATCAATGATATAATTGCGGAACTGGAGTCTCAGTTGGAACCTTTAGCGCAGCAGGCTGAGAAGGCAAGAAAATTCATAGATCTCAGCAACGAATTGAAGGGTATTGAAGTCAGCCTTTTTTTGGATACCATCGACAGGCTGAAGATAAAAATAGTAGAGGTTGAGACCCAGGCGGGGGAGCTTAAAGACCAGATAGATGAGGAAAACAGAAGGATTGAAAATATCCGGAACAAGAACAGAAGTAAGAACGAGAGCCTGGAAAGGCTGAAGAATGATTCTGAGAATATACGGCAGTCCATTCATGCTCTGGATACTGCCATAGAGAAGAATGAAAGCAATATCCGGATCTATGAAGAGAAGATCAACCATCTCCTTTCCAATAATGAGGGTTATGGCGAGGATATCAGGGGTATCAAGGAAAGAATGGAAGCCCTGAAGGTTGAGGCTGAACGCAAGGAGCAAAGGATCCAGCAGCTTACCAGGGACTCGGAAAGGTTTGCCCAGCTTTTGTCGGAGGCCGAAGAACGGCTTGCCAAAATCATGGCTCAACTTGATGAAAGCGAGAGAATCATCGAGGAAGCCAAACAAACTGTGATGGACAAGCAGGATCAGTTATCAGATTCCAGAATACGGGCAAATAACCTGAGAAACGATTTAGAAAACTACAGACAGCTTAAAGGAAGACTTTCTGAGGATATACATCAGGCTTTACTGGAGAAAGACCGGGAGAATATGGAGAAAGAGGATCTGGACGCCTCTTTGCGAAAGACCCGGGAGGATATTGCCACCACAAAGGATACCGTTGATGCCCTGGAGGATCAAAGAAATCGCGCAATGAGCAGGCTGGAGTCCTTACGGGAGAAGCGGGACGCTGTTATGCGCGATCTTCAGAGCCTTGAATCAAGGCGCAAGGTTCTGCTTGATATGGAAACCACCATGGAGGGCTACAGCCATAGTGTCAAGTCTGTAATGAATGCATGCCGCAACAATAAGGAGTTTTCAAGAGGCATTCATGGGGCGCTTGCCCAACTGATCAATGTAAGGGAGGAATATGAGACAGCCATTGAGGTCTGTCTTGGCGGTGCCCTTCAAAACATTATCACCGAGGATGAGTATGCTGCCAAACGGGCTATAGAGTTTCTTAAAAGCAAAAATCTGGGTAGAGCTACCTTCCTGCCCATATCTTCTGTCAAGCCCCGCACTCTGGAATCTGAAATACTCAGTCAGATCCAGAGTATGACAGGTTTTGAGGGAATAGCATCCGATATGGTATCCTGCAACAGCAGGTTCAGGGGCATCATTTTGAATCTTCTTGGCAGAACGGTTATTGTTGATAATATGGATTCGGCCATCCAGATGGCAAGGCGTTTTGGTTACTCTTTCCGCATTGTAACCAGGGATGGCGAGCTTTTGAATGCCGGCGGTTCCATCACCGGCGGCAGTCAGTCGTCCAAGCTGTCCAGCCTGCTTAGCAGGCATAGGGTGATAAAGGAGCTTGAGGGCAAAATAAGAACTGCCGGTAAGCGTCAAAAAGAATTGGACGGAGAGATCGGTGCAGTCGAACAGGAAAACAAGCAGATCACCGAACAGCTGGAAGCAAGCAGGAAGGTTCTTTCTGATTTGGAACTGATAAGGCTGAGGGATGAGAGCCATGTTGCAAGATTATTGGAAAGCATAAAGCGTCTGACGGCCAGAGTGGAGATGCTGAGACAGCAGGAGCAGGAGATTGAAGGAAATATCCTGAAGGTTGAGAACGAAAGTGCTCTTGAAGCCGAAAACACCCGCAGAATAGAGGAAGAGATCCAGGCTTTGAAGGATCTGATCCGGTCCCAGCAGATAAAGAACAAGGACGAGCAGGACAGACGAAACCTGCTCCACACAGATATAAATGATTATAGGGTTTCGGTTAATTCCATAGCTGAGAGTATCCAGAACATGAAGGAACAGCTTGCCCAGCTCAAGGAGGAGCAGGGCAGTATTACAGGAAATCTGGAAAAACGTGAGGCTGATCGGAAACGAAACCTGGAGCGTATTGAGGAGTTAAAGGCCTCAATTGCAGGAGTTCAAGAAAAGATACGCGGCATGAAAGAGGAGAAGACCGGCCTTGAATTAAAATCCGAAAGCATTTCTGAAGAAATAAGGGTGCTGGAGGAAGAATTATCGGGCATGCTTGATGCCGTAACCAGTCATAATAACACTATCATGACCTTACAGGAGGGAATGGGAAGGCTGGAAGCCAGAAAAGCCAAAATGGAGGCCGAACTGGAAACCATTCAGAACAGGCTTTGGGACGAGTATGGATTGACTTACGGAAATGCTGAGCCTCTGCGGCAGGAAATTACAAATATCAGAGCAACCCAAACCAGGATTTCTGAGCTTAAGGCTGAGATCCGGGATCTTGGTCCGGTGAACGTGGCTGCCATAGAGGACTACGCAAGGACTAAGGAACGGTATTCCTTCATGCAAACACAGCGTGATGACCTGGTTAAATCAGAGGAAAAGCTAAACCGTGTCATTCATGAAATCACTCAGGTGATGAAAAAGCAGTTTGTGGAGCAGTTTGCTCTGATCAACCGTAATTTCAACATTGTTTTCAGAGAACTGTTCGAGGGAGGCCATGCCGAAGTACAGCTTACTGATGAGGAAAACGTGCTTGAAAGCAATATAGACATTATCGTTCAGCCGCCGGGCAAGAAGCTCCAGAATATGCTTCTTCTCTCTGGAGGGGAGAAGGCAATGGTAGCCATTGCGCTGATCTTCGGCATTTTGAGGATGCGTCCAGCCCCATTTTACATCCTGGACGAGATTGAGGCATCCCTGGATGATGCCAATGTCTATAAATTTGCCGATTATATCCGGCAATACACCGACAAGGCTCAATTCATTGTAATCACCCACCGAAAAGGCACCATGGAAGCTGCCGACACCCTGTACGGTGTTACCATGCAGGAACACGGTGTGTCCAAGGTGGTGTCCCTGAGGCTGGATGAGAGCCTTGAAAGAAATGCGGGATGACACGGTCACAAAACATCTGATGCCATACAATAACAGGAGGAAAACCATGGGTGTATTTGATAAACTAAAGAACGGTCTAAAAAAGACAAGGGAATCCATTGCCAATAGAATCGACCAGGTGCTGGTATCCTTCGGAAAGGTGGACGAGGAACTTTTTGAAGAGCTGGAAGAGATCCTGATCACTTCAGACGTAGGGGTGGAGACCTCTGTGGGTATCATCGACCAGCTCAGAGCCATGGTTAAAAAGGAAAAGATCACCACCGCCGAGGGTGTAAGGGAAGCTATCAGGCAAATCATTTCAGAGAAATTAAGCCATGAGCAAACTGGCCTGAACCTTTCCACCAGGCCTTCTGTCATTGTGGTTATAGGTGTCAATGGAGTTGGCAAGACCACCTCCATCGGGAAGATTGCCCACATGCTCAAACTTCAGGGCAAAAAGGTGCTGGTGGCAGCTGCTGACACATTCCGTGCCGCGGCCATCGACCAGCTGGAGGTATGGACGAACCGTGCCGGAGTAGGTCTTGTCAAGCATTCGGAGGGTGCGGATCCTTCCGCGGTAATCTTTGATGCCATCCAGTCTGCCAGGTCAAAAGACGTGGATGTGCTGATCTGTGATACCGCCGGACGGCTCCATACAAAGAAGAACCTGATGGAAGAGCTTAAAAAGCTGTTCCGTATTATCAACAGGGAACTTCCCCAGGCCGATGTTGAGACTTTGCTGGTGCTTGACGCCACAACGGGTCAGAATGCGGTATCCCAGGCCAAGACCTTTTCAGAGGTTTCACAGCTGACAGGGCTGATTCTGACCAAGCTTGACGGCACAGCAAAGGGCGGAATCATCTTATCCATCAAGGATGAACTCAATGTACCCGTGAAATTTGTGGGTGTGGGTGAGCAGATGGATGATCTGCAGCCCTTCATACCCCAGGATTTTGCTGAAGCCCTGATGGGTGATTGATGGGCTGGCCGGTATGCTGACCTTCGGAGGAACTGAAAGCCTTTTTCTGTTCGGTTTCCCCATCATGGTTCAGCAGATGGGCATGCCCATCCTCAGTGATATAGAATCGGGTACCCAGGCCATTATCTATCAGGCCGGCAAGGCCACTGGATATACAATCCTCCAGGCACTCCTGCACCAGTTCAGGTTCCATATTGGCATCCCTTGCAAGGCCGTTAACGGTACGGAAGGCATATTCGCTGTTGGACAATGTCTCCAATACCTTTATCTTGCTGGTTTCGATCTGGTCGGCCTTCCCATGGCCGGGTTGCGGATTATTGGTGTCTTCGGCGTCCCAATCGCCGCTGCCGGTTTTATCTATCTCAGTGTGCTTTAAAATAACCGGCCGTAATTCAGTCTTAACGGCCTGGACATCTTCCTCCACCTTGTTCACCCTTTCCAGGACTTTGTTTGAGATTCCTCTGATAAAGGCCTTTGAGGAGGCTGAAGCAATAACGCAAAAACCTGCAAACACCACCAGTTTGATGGGATCTGTTTCGGATTCCCTGACTATATTGCTGGATATCATATTGAGGAACAGGGGAACCAGAAATGATGCGGCAACCCCTGTAATCAGGGATTTCAGAAGATCAGAAACCACGGGTCCGGAACCTTTCTTATTCTTACCGGGATGGCTGTATATGAAGTTTACCACCCCGCCCAGCAGGCCGAAAAGAATCATTACAAGAAACAATCGAAGCGTATGATCCATAAGAATATTCCCTGTGAAAGCATTTCTAATACAGTGTAGTCACAAGGCTCTTTTCCTGTGAATAACACATGGTTGTTTTTCCGGCTTAAGGGGCTATATTTTTAAGCATTAAGCCAGTAAAATTTAAAAACTTCTTGACATTAGTTTGATATCAAACTATAATTAGCTTATGATTGATAATGTACTGACTCTGATATCAGCCATAAGAGACCGGTCTAACCGGTTCATCGTAGAACGGATGAAGCAGCAGGGGCTTCATGGGCTGGTTCCGTCGCATGGCACCATTTTGTACAATCTCTTTATTCAAAAGGAAATGTCCATGACGGATCTTTCCCGGGTGACCGGAAAGGATAAATCAACCGTAACGGCCCTTGTCAATAAATTGCTGGCCATGGGGTATGTGACCAGAAAGAGGGATCCCGAGGACCTGAGAAGCTATTGTGTTTCCCTGACCCCAAAAGGGGCAGCCATGGAGAAGGATTTTTTTCAAATCTCAGAGGATCTCATGGCCATTATATACAATGGAGTTTCTGCGGAAGAGCAAAAGTTGCTCATTACTCTCCTTAACAGAATAAAGGACAATTTTTAACTCCCTGGTGTTTCAACCTGTCAGCCGTATCGGCTGCGATTGTGTGGCTCTTGCAACCTAATAGTTTTATATCAAACTAAATTCAGCCTGTTCTGCCATGGGCGGGGTGGCTGGAATAATGATAAAAAGGAGGATGGATGAAGTGGAAATTTCTTATGAAGTTTTGGAAAAAGAGATTATGGGAGCCCTGGGTGAGAGTGGGATCATGGTACTTGCCACCAGCGCAGGTGGCCGCGTAACAGCACGGAGTATGAGCTGTATATTCAATGGATTGAGGATTGCCTTCCAAACTGATAAAACATCTACAAAAATGAATCAGATCAGGGAAAACTCCCGGGTAGCCCTATGCGCCAGTAACATTCAGATCGAGGGAAAAGCAACTGTTTTGGGACATCCTTATGAGATCCCATGGTTTAAGGAAAAATTCGCAAGGCTTCATCCCGGTTCCTTTAAAGCCTACTCTGGACTTGAAGATGAATGCGTAGTCGAGGTGGAACCGAGTCTGATTACCCTGTGGAAATACCGCAAGGATAATGGCAAGCCTTATATTGACCAACTCAACGTGGCTGAAAGAAAGGCCAGCCGGAAATATGTTACGCTGGCCGAAGAGTAGCAGACCCAGGAGGCTAGTGCAGACGCTTTTCCAACTGTTGGTATATCATTTCTTCGGTCATACCTGTTGCGATTATTACCGGGGCACGGGTCACGGTATCATGAAAACCCATGAAATTATCGTTCATTCCTGAAAGAATAACGGCGTCGTAGTCTTTGTCTTCAACCTGCGTTGCGGCATTGAAACCGATCCTTTCAACATGGTATCCCTTTTCAGCAAGATAATCGCTGACCCTGTCCAATCCTTCCTGAACTGCAATCCTTCGCATGGTTAACCTCCTATGGGATTATGTTTGTTGGCGCACCACATGAACCGTGTGATGCCGGCCTTAATTATTATGCCCTAAGTATCCAAAAGGTATTCTCCTGCTCTTGCCACGCTATCTGTCGTGTTTCTTTTCCTTGACAATTCCATACCTTGGAGTATAATCTAATTATTAAATATTTAACAATCATTCCGAACGGGGATGAAACAGTGAATTAAACACCGGATGAAGGTTGAGGGAGAGATGCTGCCCGTCAGCACACCGAAGGAGTTACACTCTCAGGTAAACAGACCTTGACCTGACGGAACTCTGGAGAGACCGATTTGGCGCCGAAGGGGCAAGTTCTGATATGGAACGTATCTCTCAGGCAAAAGGACAGAGTGAGACATGAGTTAATATGGCCGGATCATGTAAAAGCCATACTATTGCAGCTTATATCTGCAAGTCAAACGCTTGTTTGCCTTTTTCCTTTTTGTAAGCAGGGAACGATTTCCGTAAAGGACTCCTTGCTCTGGTGCTCGTCCGGTATAATTTATTTTAAGAAGGTGGTATTATCATGGCAAAAATTATCGTAACCGATAAGATGGCTCCCAATGGCATTGAATACCTTAGAAGCAAGGGCTTCGAGGTCGACACTCCTTTTGGAATATCTAAGGAAGAGCTCGTAAAGATTATCGGTAGCTACGACGCAATCATCGTAAGAAGTGCCACAAAAGTAAAGGGTGAGGTGCTGGATAAAGCAGTGAACCTGAAGGTAGCCGGGAGGGCAGGCAACGGAGTGGATAATATTGATGTGGCAGAGTGTACCAGGCGTGGCATTACCGTTGTCAATACACCCGAGGGTAACACCAATGCGGCTGCTGAACTTAGTGTCGCTTTGATTTTTTCAGTATTCAGAAATGTCCCCCAGGCTCATCACGCTGCTAAAAACAAGGACTTCAGAAGAAGCAAGTTCATTGGAGAGGAACTGGAAGGAAAGACTGCAGGTGTTATTGGCCTTGGTAAGATTGGCTCTATAGTGGCTAAAAAACTCAAGGGTGTGGGCATGAAAGTTGTGGGATATGATCCCTATATCTCCGATGAGAGGGTCAGCCAACTGGGTATTACGCGCATTGAAAACCTTGATGACCTTTTGAAGATTGCTGACGTGATCACCATTCATATACCCAAATCCCCTGAGAGCAAAAACCTTATTGGCAGGCGTGAACTTGCCCTGTGCAAGAAGGGTGTAAGGATTGTCAATGTAGCCCGTGGAGGTATGATTGATGAGGAAGCCCTTTATGATGCCATAGTGTCCGGTCATGTGGCAGGGGCGGCCCTTGACGTGCAGGAAGTTGAACCCAACTTTAACAAAGCGCCTGAGGAGCAGGAGTATGAAAACAAGCTTCTTGAACTGGATCAGGTTATCTTTACACCTCATCTTGGCGCTTCCACAAAGGAGGCTAATCTGAACTGCTCATTGGGCGTTGCAAAACAGGTTGAGGCTGTTTTAAACGGAGAACTGGTATCAGCGGTCAATATGCCCCATATTTCCGGCGATCTGAACGAGCTCAAGCCCTTCATAAGTCTCGGTGAAAAACTGGGCGGTATTTATTTCCAGGCAGAGAAAGAAAGAATACAGAAAATTGAAATCATATATAGCGGTGATTTGGTGAATGTGGACACAAAACCCATTACCCTTTCGGTGGTCAAGGGCTTACTTGCCACCATCATGAATTCTGATGTGAATTATGTAAACGCGATGATGAAGCTCGACGAGATGGGTATTGAACTTGTTGAAGGCAAATCCAGCACCCTTGATAAATACACCAATCTGATCACCGTGAAGATCCAGCGCAAAGACAGGACTCTGTCCGTGGCGGGAACCGTGTTTGGCAAGGACAGCATAAGGATTGTGGACTTCTTTGGCTACCAGTTGGATTTTGAGCCGACCCAATATGTAATCGCTCTGCAGAATATGGATGTTCCCGGGATTATCGGTAAGGTCGGAACCCTACTGGGTGAGAACAATATCAATATTGCGGCAATGCAGTGGAGCCGGAACAGCAAGGATGGCAAGGCAGTATCCTTTGTCAGCGTGGACAGCGATATCTGCGACGACATTCTCGACAAACTTCGTTCCATCGACGGTATTCTGAAAGCCTCAAAGCTTTATTTCTGATCTGTAGGTTACATAAACATGTGAAGATCCGGTTTGGGTACATAAGGATTCCCAGACCGGATTTTTTTGTTGTATGGAGGCAGGGCATGAGGCTGAACCATGGGCTTCCGGTTTCCGTTTATGGTATAATATGACTATATAGCTATTGGAGGTGTTGTCATGGATAAGCATTTAAAAGCTGTTATGATGAAAAGAACTGAAAGGACCATGGAGAATCTTCGGAAAAACAGAATGCAGGCCTGGTATGTGGAATCCCGGGAAGAGGTTGTACCCCTGCTGGAGACCCTGATTAAGGAAGGCGACACAGTGGCATGTGGAGGATCTGTAACCCTTTTTGAAACAGGGGTTATAGATCATTTACGCTCAGGGCGTTACATATTCTATGATCGATATGAGAAAGGTCTGACACCGGATCAGATTACCGAAGTTTTTCGTAAGAGCTTTTCGGTTGATGCTTACCTGACCAGTACCAATGCTGTTACAGAAAACGGGGAACTCTTCAATGTGGACGGCCGGGGTAATCGGGTAGCTGCAATGATATATGGTCCGGATAATGTTATCGTAATCACCGGATGGAATAAAATTGTTACGGATCTTGAGGAGGCCATCAACCGCCTCGAACGGATTGCAGCTCCGGCAAACGCTGTACGTCTTTCCCGCAAAACACCCTGCGCGGAGACCGGCTTTTGCCAGGACTGCAGAAGCCCGGACAGGATATGCAGCAGTTATGTGATTTCCAGGCAGCAGCTTGTTCCTGACCGGATAAAGGTGATCATAGTGGGAGAGGAACTGGGATACTAATACGGCACAAAGGCTTCAGGCATTATTGAGGGGCGTTTTGAGTATGTATGGAATAGACGAGGACAGGAGTGCACACCCATAGGTTCGTTACAAAGGCTTTTTGATCTGAGTCCCGCACTATTAAAACAGGATGAACGGGGAAGTCAGAAATGAAAGAACGAAGCCCTGGGAATGGAAAGGATGCAGTCTATGTGTTATTCCAAACCTGAAGACCTTATTAACAGGGAATTTAGCTGGCTGGAGTTCAACCAGAGGGTGCTTGACGAGGCCGCTGATATAAACAATCCGCTGCTGGAAAGGCTTAAGTTTCTGGCCATTGTCAGCTCAAACCTTGATGAGTTCTTCATGGTTCGTGTAGGTTCCCTCAATGACCAGATCAATGCGGGCTTCAGCAGGCCTGACGCAACGGGACTCACCCCTGCCGCTCAATTGGAGAAGATCGCCCGGCGGACAAATATAATGGTAGCCGAAGAATACTGCCTGTGGAGCAAAAAACTTGTTCCTGAACTCAGGGATAAAGGCATTAATATACTATCCCCGGGAGAACTGGATCAGCTTCAGACAGATTATCTGTCCGATTATTTTGACAGTGTTATCTATCCGGTATTGACACCCATGGCTGTGGATCCTGCCCGGCCCTTCCCCCTGATCCAGAATAAGACACTGAATATCGGTGTGCTGATCCATAACAGTGTGCCAGATGAGGAAGATATCTTTGCTACAGTCCAGGTGCCTCCGATTTTCTCCAGGTTGGTGGAGTTGGAGGGATCCGGGAAAAAGACCTTTATCCTTATGGAAGATGTTATTTCCATGTTCATTGACAGGCTTTTTGTGGGGAGAAGAATTAAGGCTGCCTGCGCATACAGGGTGACACGGAACGGAGATCTGGCTATTGACGAGGATGAGGCCGAAGACCTTCTGATTGAAATAGAGAAATCTCTCAAACAAAGGATCCGGGGTCAGGCGGTAAGGCTTGAGGTGTCCAGGGGATCAAGCGAGATTCTGATGAAGATTTTGCAGAGAAAACTGGAGCTTAAGGAAGACTATGTGTATCTGGTTGACGGCCCGCTGGATCTGACATTTTTGTTGGAACTATATAAAGTCGAAGGGCTTGATGAACTAAAATATAAGCCCTATGTTCCGCAGATCCCAAAATACCTTGCCGGCGGCAGGGATATCTTTGAAGCCATAAGAGAAAGGGATATCCTGTTGCATCATCCCTATGAATCCTTTGAGCCAATAGTGGCCATGATCCGGAAAGCCGCCCGGGATCCCCGTGTTCTGGCAATAAAGCAAACCCTATACCGTGTCAGCGGTAAATCACCTATTATAAGAGCCCTTGCAGAGGCTGCCGAGCAGGGGAAACAGGTGGCGGTGCTGGTTGAACTGAAGGCCAGATTTGATGAGGAAAACAACATTCATTGGGCGAAAAGCCTGGAAAAAGCAGGCTGTCATGTTATATATGGCTTGGTGGGACTGAAAACCCACTGCAAGATAACCCTGATTGTCAGAATGGAAGAAAGTGGCATAAACCGGTATGTTCACCTGAGCACAGGAAATTATAATGATGAAACTGCAAGGATATACACCGATATCGGACTTCTCACCTGCAATAAGCACATAGGGGAGGATGCCTCAACGGTTTTTAATGCCCTCACAGGGTTCTGTGAAAAACCGCGCCTTAATAAGCTGGTAATTGCACCCACCATGCTGCGGAAACACTTTAACTACCTGATTGACCGAGAAATAAGAAATGCCCTTGAGGGAAGGCCGGCCTACATCAAGGCAAAGCTGAATTCCCTGGTGGATTCTGATATCATTGGACGGCTCTATCGGGCATCAGCCGCAGGCGTAAAGATTGAGTTGCTTGTACGCGGTATGTGCTGCTTAAAACCTGGCCTTGAGGGGATCAGTGAGAATATTCAGGTGAGAAGTATTGTAGGCCGGTATCTGGAGCACAGCAGGATCTACTGCTTTTGCAATGGCGGCAACGAGGATGTGTTTATTTCAAGCGCGGACTGGATGGAAAGGAATATGGACCGGCGCGTGGAACTTTTGATCCCTGTTGAGGATCAGGAGGCTAAAAAACGGGTTCGCCATATTCTTGAGATTTATCTTAATGATAATGTCAAGGCAAGGCGCCAGCACAAGGATGGCAAATATTCTCTGCCCCCCTCTCCGGAGGATGAAAAGAGGCTGAGTGCCCAGGATTATTTCATGGAAGAAGCACTGGCCAATAGTCCGGGTAAGCCCCGTGAGACTATGAAGAGTTTGTTTCAGCCTGTCACAACCCCACCCATGGAAAAGGATGTCTGTGATATCTGATCTCCAGGCGGGAGATCGCTTCGTCATTTCACCCCGTGCTATGATATTCTTGAAATGAGATGCGGGACTATAGGTTGGACTCCTCCAGTCTGGCTATGCGGCCCTTATTTTATCTTAACTTATGCCGTTTCGCATCAGAATGTCATTGTGAACCCAGCTAAGAAGAGCGTGTCAATCTTGGTGGTAATGCGAAAAAACCGGTTGACTGGATCGAAAACAGTATGATAAAGTAGCAAAAAGTCGTACTGCTAAAGGAGGCACTAAATATGCAATCTGGCTTATTTCCGATAACGGATTACAAGCCGTGCATGAGCATACGGGAAACTGAAGTAGCAATCAAGTATGTTAAAGATCTTTTTGAACGTACTTTAGCTGAGGTATTGAACCTGACCCGTGTATCGGCACCCTTGTTTGTCTGTCCCAAAACCGGCCTGAACGACAATCTAAGTGGGGTTGAGAGACCGGTATCTTTTGATGTCAAGAATATGAACGGGAGCGTTGTTGAGATCGTACAGTCCCTGGCCAAATGGAAGCGGGCTGTCTTGAAAAGATACGGTTTTTCGGCAGGAGAGGGTATATATACCGATATGAATGCCATCAGAAGAGATGACGAATTGGACAATCTCCATTCCATATATGTTGACCAATGGGACTGGGAGAAGATTATCAGACCTGAAGACCGCAACATAGAAACCCTTATGGCTACTGTCCGTGATATATTTTCAGTGTTCAGAAAAGTGGAGGATATGGTCTGTGAAAGATATCCTTTCCTGAAAAGGCAGTTGCCTGATAGCATATACTTCATTACTTCACAGGAACTGGAGGATCTCTATCCCACGCTTTCCCCAATGGAACGGGAAGAGAGGATTGCCAGGGAGAAAAAAGCTGTGTTTATAATGAAGATAGGCGGTGTATTGAAGTCGGGAAGCAGCCATGGTAGTCGAGCCCCTGACTATGATGACTGGGAGCTCAACGGGGACATTATTTTCTGGTATCCAGTTTTGAACAGGGCTGTAGAGATGTCTTCCATGGGAATAAGGGTGGATGCAGAGACCCTGGAAAAACAGCTGAAGCTGTCGGGTTGCGAAGACCGGAGGAACCTTCCATACCACAGGGATGTTCTTGAGGGAAGACTTCCCTTGACGGTGGGCGGCGGAATCGGACAATCCAGGATATGCATGTTCTTTCTCGGCAAGGCTCACATTGGCGAGGTACATTCCTCGGTCTGGCCTGAGGATATGGTGGACGCCTGTGAGAAGATGGGGATACAGCTGCTGTAAGTTTAACAACTCCCCAATGGGATAACCTGTAACAATAAAGCTCATGAGTATGATTCATGGGCTTTTTCAATATGATATTAGTGAGAAGCACGAAGCTATCGAATTATATTGAGGTAAGAGGTGAGAACCTCTCACTTCTGCTTAGCATACGCTGGTAAAGGCGTGATACAACAAATTGGAGGTATTGGATGTCAGAAAACCGAGCAAGGCACATGTTTCCAGGCGGGAATACCAGTTTGGGTTTTTTCAGCTATTATGACCATATCCTTCCCCAGGAGCAGGCAAGCAGGATCTATGTTATTAAGGGTGGACCGGGAACAGGAAAGTCCAGGTTTATGAAGACGATCGCCCATGAAATGCTGAGCAGGGGATATAGAGTGGAGTTCATGCATTGCTCTTCCGACAGCAATTCCCTTGACGCTATTCTGATACAGGATCTGAAAGTGGCCATGATGGATGGCACAGCCCCCCATGTGATAGATCCGAAGCATCCCGGCGCTGTAGATGAGATACTGAACTTCGGGGCGTTTTGGAATGAGGAAGGGATCAAAAATCATAAGAAGGAAATATTTGAGGACAGCCGTGAGATCAGCCGACTGTTTTCCAGAGCATATGGTTATTTAGGTGCCGCCCATGGTATCTATCAGCAAAGCGCTTCCATTTATGCCCGTGCTTTGGAGAGAGGAAAGCTCAACCGGATGATTTTAAGCCTGGAAAAGGAGCTGTTTGCCGATGCAGATAGTACAGGCGAACCTGGCCGGGAACGCTCCCTTTTTGCAAGCGCCATTACCCCTGAAGGGTACGTCAATTATTTGGATTCCCTGCTAAACCTGGGTACGGTGTACCAGATAAGGGGGGATATGGGCACCGGTGAGGAAGAAATCCTGGTGAGGCTGCGGAACCGGGCTCTTACCTGCGGCTATGATGTGGAGGGTTTCTATTGCGCATTAAATCCCCGCAAGCTTGAGCACCTGATCATACCCGGGCTGGATGCTGCCATAACCACCTCCAATTCCTATCACCACTGTAGTACTGGCGCCACCAGAACTATTGACATGATGGATCTGATGGATCCGGGGCTTTTGAAACGTCACCAAAGTGAACTTGAGGAGAACCGGACTGTGTTTGATGGAGTGATGTCTGTGGCCCTGGGGAGCATCAGGCAGGCCAAGGAAAACCACGACAGACTGGAGAAATACTATATTCCCTATATGGATTTCAAGGCTATGGACGCATGCTGCCAGGAGATTCTCCATCGCCTGACCGAAAAGGGAAGCGAGCAGTGAGAGAAAAGAGCCCTGAAGCCGCTTTTTCCAATTTTTTAAATGGTGCAGAGCGTGTGAAAATATGAAGTTTCACATGCTTTCAGGGATCCCGTAAAGCCCGGTCGCTGTGCTGCACGTCTGCGAAACATCGGTATGTCATCGCGAGTGAAGCAATCTCTGAAATCGCCTCTTTCTTCACGTCCTTGACTGGCATATGAGCCTGTGGTACAGTGGGCTGAGAAATTCAATCGCAATTGGGGGAAATAAATTGAGCTACAATCTTGGGCTTATTTCCTTAGGGTGTCCTAAGAATCTGGTGGACAGCGAGATAATGCTTGGAGCGTTTAAGGAAAAAGGTTTTGTCCCCGTTGAGGATCTTTCACAGGCGGATGCTATCATTGTTAATACATGCGCATTTGTTGGAGATGCGAAGGAGGAGGCCATTGTCAGCATTCTCGAAGCTGCCAGACAGAAGGAGGAAGGGCGGCTTAGGGCATTGGTGGTTACCGGCTGCCTTGCACAGAGATACCGTGAGGAGATTATCAGTGAAATACCCGAAGTGGATCTGGTTTTCGGGACCGGAAGTATTACCCGGGTGGCGGAGCAAACAAAGGCCTTTCTCGATGGAGAACTTTTGGAAAACCGTATATGGTGTGATATTCCCAATACAGTTGACTATCTTGACAATACCAGGGTTTTGAGTGACAACAAGCCCTATGCATACCTCAAGATTGCCGAAGGCTGCAGCAATAACTGTACCTACTGCATAATCCCAAAGCTCAGGGGGCCATACAGGAGCAGGCCTGTTGAAAACATTCTGAAAGAAGCTGAGTTCCTGGCAGCACAGGGAAAAAAGGAAATAGTCCTCATCGCGCAGGATGTCACTTTTTACGGCACCGATCTGTATGGAGAAAAAAGGCTGGTAGAATTAATCAGAGCCCTCAGCGGCATAGAGGAAATCCGATGGATACGCCTGCTGTATTGCTATCCTGAACTTATAGATGATGCCCTTATCCAGGAGATGAAGGGTAACAGCAAGCTGGTATGCTATATGGATATCCCTGTCCAGCATATTTCGGAGAGCATACTCAGAGCCATGGGCAGAAGAGGTTCGGGTCAATACATAGAATCCCTTCTCAAGCATCTGAAGAAGGAAATACCCCATATCGCGTTAAGGACATCCCTGATATCGGGTTTTCCGGGTGAGACCGAAGATGATCATCAGAAGCTGAAGGAATTTGTGGAGAAGGGATATTTTCAGCATCTTGGTGTATTTGCCTATTCGCGGGAGGAGGGTACACCTGCCTACAGGATGAAGGATCAGGTGCCCGCAAGGATTAAAACGGCCAGAAGAAAAGCCCTCATGGAAGCACAGCAGGAAAATGTGGCCCGTTTTAACGGTTCGCGAATTGGCAAAACTTATGATACAATTATTGATGGAGTGGCAGAGGATGGTATTTTCTATTTGGGTCGGACCTATATGGAAGCACCTGAAATAGATCCAGTGATATATGTGGCTTCATCACACCCTCTTGATATAGGAGATGTTGTAAAGGTTAAGATGCTTTGCTGCGACGAGTACGACTTGATCGGAGAGGTAACAGGGGATGAATCTTCCAAATAAATTAACGCTTTCGAGAATACTGGCAACGCCCGTTTTCCTTTTCTTTCTTGTTCCGGGATGGTTCGGACAGTTTCTTGGTCTGGATCAATGGGGCAGGTATGCAGCCGCCGCTATCTTTGTTCTGGCCTCCATCACCGATCTTCTGGACGGAATGATCGCAAGAAAACAAAATTCTGTTTCAGAACTGGGTAAGTTCCTAGATCCCATAGCGGATAAGCTCCTGGTTACCACGGCGCTGGTGGCCATGGTTATGACAGATAACCTGTCGGTGTGGGCAGTAGTTATTATTATCTCCCGTGAATTCATTGTGACCGGGATACGTGTTGTTGCTGCCGGTCAGGGTATCGTTATAGCCGCCGGCAAACTGGGCAAGATAAAAACAATCTTTCAGATCATTGCCATTGTGGCTATTCTCATTCATGATTTTCCTGTCTCACTCATACTTCCCTGGCTTCCTGTAGGGGATATCTGTATGGCCATAGCCGTTGTTCTCACAGTGGTTTCGGGTATTGATTATGTTGCGAGAAATGCGTACATAATAAAAAAGAACGGCAAATAGGGAGCAATTCCTGTTGCGTCTCATGGATTTTGCTTTACATGGCAACCTTTGTATGCTAAAATACAACAGTATAATTAACCGATGACTCGGTTTTTGGTTACTCCGGCCACTTACTGGGCATTCGGCTTTTAAAAGAAAGGAGTTATTAGCAATGGACAAACAGTTAAAACAGGATATTATAGCAAAGTATGCTACTCACGAGGGGGACACCGGCTCTCCGGAGGTTCAGGTGGCTCTTCTTACAGAAAGAATCAATCATCTCACAGAACACCTGAAGATCCATAAAAAGGATCACCACTCCAGAAGAGGACTGCTGAAGATGGTTGGTCAGAGAAGAGGGCTGTTGAACTACTTGATGAAGAAGGACATTACCCGGTATCGTGAACTAATTGCTAAACTTGAAATCAGAAAATAAATGGGCGGGTTTTCCGCCCATTTTTATGACATAATATAAATACCCGCTTAATTTAATCACGGGCAACAGAAGATCAGAGAAGATGATTCCAATATGGAATCCTGTTCCCTGACCTTTTGTCCCTGATTAAATTAAGTGCAAAGCATAAACCGGAACCCCCATTTTATTTGGATGGATTATACGGGATGTGCCATGCGCAAAGCGGGGAAAAAGAGAAGGAGAATTCGTATTATGAAAAAAGTATTTAGCTTGGAAGTTGCAGGCAGAACACTTTCGGTTGAAGTCGGGCAGTTTGCCCAGTTGGCTAATGGCGCTGCGATGGTTCGCTATGGCGACACCGCTATTTTATCCACAGCTACCATGTCAAAGCAGCCCCGGGAAGGGATAGACTTCTTCCCCCTCAGCGTCGATTATGAGGAAAGGCTGTACTCGGTGGGAAAGATTCCCGGCGGGTTTATCAGGAGAGAAGGCAAGCCTACCGAGAAAGCCGTCCTGACGGCACGGGTCATAGACAGGCAGATGCGCCCCCGTTTCCCCAAAGATCTTAGGAACGATGTATCCATAGTGAATACAGTTCTCTCTGTGGATCAGGACAACTCTCCTGAATTCGCGTCCATCATCGGTACCGCTGTAGCTCTGTGTATTTCAGATATACCGTTCAATGGTCCGGTTGCCGGTGTCATCCTTGGCCTGGTAGATGGAGAGGTCGTAATCAATCCCAATACCGAGCAGCGATTAAAAAGCGAAATGTATGTCACTCTTTCGGCTGATATGGAAAAGATAATCATGATCGAAGCAGGAGCCAATCAGGTCACTGAAGAGGTTATGCTGGATGCTATCAAGAAGGGCCATGAAGAAATCAAACGAATCATCAGCTTTATTGACGATATTGTCAAAGAGGTTGGAAAACCCAAGGTGGAGTATGAGCCCTATGTTGTTCCCGATGAGATATGGAATACAGTTTATGAAATGGCCTGGGAAGACATGAAGGCGGCCATGATGAACGACGATAAGGCCGTCAGGGATTTGAACGTGGACACGGTTTGCAATGCGGTGCAGGAAAAACTGGCCGAAACCTTCCCTGAGCAGAAGCAGGAAATAGCCGATGCTCTGTACAAGCTGCAAAAGAAAGTGGTCAGAACCCTGATCCTTGATGAAGGCAAGCGGGTAGACGGAAGAGGGCTGATGGAAATCCGCCCGTTGCATTCCGAGGTGGCTCTCCTTCCAAGAACCCATGGTTCGGGACTATTCCAGCGCGGGCAGACCCAGGTGCTCACCAATGTTACCTTGGGACCGATGGGGGATGTCCAGACTCTTGATGGTGTTGATATTGAGGAAACAAAACGATATATGCACCACTACAATTTCCCGGCCTATAGTGTGGGAGAGGCAAGACCTACCAGAGGCCCCGGCAGGCGTGAGATCGGGCATGGAGCTCTGGCAGAGCGGGCACTTGAACCCGTCATCCCCAGTGAACAGGAATTCCCATATGCCATCCGTCTTGTTTCCGAGGTCTTGATGTCCAATGGTTCAACCTCACAGGGTAGCGTGTGTGCCAGCACCCTGGCACTCATGGATGCGGGTGTTCCCATTAAAGCACCGGTTGCCGGTATCTCCTGCGGTCTTGTAGTAGACGAGGACAATCCGGAAAGGTTCGTAACCTTTATGGATATTCAGGGTATAGAAGACTTTTTCGGCGATATGGATTTCAAGGTGGCTGGAACCAAAAATGGTATCACTGCCATTCAGGTGGATATCAAGGTGGACGGCCTGAGCTATGAGATCATCAGGCAGGCCTTTGAGATCACCAGGAAGGGTCGAATACAGATTCTTGATGAATGCATGCTGCCCACGATTTCCGAACCGCGTGATCATCTGTCTCCTTTTGCACCGAAGATATTCCAGACCAAGATTGATGTGGATAAGATACGCGAGGTTATTGGCCCCGGTGGAAAGGTGATCAATAAAATTATCGCCGAGACCGGAGTCAAGATCGACATTGAGGAAGACGGTATGGTGTATGTGGCAACTCCGGATGAGGAGGCTGGACATAAGGCCATCGCTATTATTGAGGGCATCGCTGGTAATGTTGAGCCGGGTCAGGTATACAACGGCCATGTTACAAGGCTTATGCAGTTTGGTGCCTTTGTTGAGTTCCTCCCTGGAAAAGAAGGCCTGGTTCATATATCCAAGCTGGACACCAAACGCGTGAAAAAGGTCGAAGATGTTGTCAACGTGGGTGACGAGATCAAGGTTAAGGTTATTGAGATCGACAAACAGGGAAGGATCAATCTGTCCAGAAAAGATGTCCTTCTTGATGAAGCCAATAGCAAAGACCATCAGAATAAACAACAGGAATAAACCGGTTCATTGATTCCAGATCATTTAGCCGGATACCAGGGGTCTTTGATGCGGGTTTCCCTTCAAAGGCCAGGCAAGTTCTTGTTACAGTCATTCAGGATACCGGGGTGGTATCCCGATGCTGAGATAAACTGAATACCTTTAACAGAGCAGGTATTATGCGTCAAGTGTCAGAGAATGGGAGTAGAGTCTCTGAACGAAAAACCATGATCCCATGGTTTGCGATATAATACCGCATCCGCTGTTACAAATAAGTCTTTCTTATTTGTGCGAATGAGATTCTGTTAAAAAGGAAGCATGAAAGGAGAGACTTTTTTATGTCCAAAAATCGCAATGCCGTCAAAAGAATTGTTCACGTAAGTCTTTTAATCACCCTTGCCGTTATCATCAGGAATTTCAGCTACTCGTTTTACATAGGTGGTGTCCTGACCACCAGGATCAGTTTTTCCGGTATTTTTACCAGGATGGCAGCTATTCTCTTCGGCCCGGTATATGGCGGACTGGCATCCGGGATCCAGGACGTAATAGGATATCTCTTAAAACCTGAAGGGCCGTTCCTTCCGTGGTTGACCCTGACTGCCATAGCCGGAGGGGTTGTGGCAGGTTTTCTGTGGCGCCTGACCGACAAAACCGACTATTCGAAAGCCGGCAGATACTACCTGCTGTTTTTTGCCTGTATCGGCTTTATTGGAGGAATCAACCAGCTGGTTCTGTCCCAGTGGTCTGAATCGAAATGGGGTCAGTTACTGAAGGGCATGGGAAATAACAAAGACCTGGCATCAATGGGCCTTATAATCTTTGCCTGCATAGGGATTGCCCTGTACCTTCTTAACATGCTCTTAAGGCGCATAAGCGCCAGATGGCAGCTCAATGGGTATTTCTTCAGGGTTCTGTTCGTTGTGGGTATTTCGGGACTTCTGCTAACTACGCTGAACACATGGATACTGCAAATAACATTTCCCGAGCTTGGCCAGATTGATTTTATGGTATTCTGGATCCCAAGGGTCATCAAAGAGGCCTTTGTGGTGATTGTCCAGTCCTATATAATATCTTTTCTCCTTTCTATTTATAACAGGTATTTCAAGTCAGAGCCCGTGTTGAGCAGGTAGCACAAGGTGTGGTGTGAGCCGTCATCAGAACAAACCGTCCCTGCTGTTTAAATTTGCCAAGTAAAGAACAACAGTGGTAGAATAATGGCACTAATCCATATATCGGGTGATGGGTGAAGTATGAAGAAAATGAAGGTACTTTTCGTAGCGGCTGAAGCCGCCGGGCTCATTAAGGTGGGCGGTCTTGGCGACGTGGCCGGAGAACTGCCCCGCAAACTGAAGGAATTGGGTGCCGACGTCTGCCTTGTCATACCCGCACACCAGGAAATCGGTGCAGCCACAAAGGAGATTTCCGAGTTTACTGTTAAGATGGGTAACGAGGAAGAAATCTGTATTCTGAAGGAAGTTCCGGATGCACCGGTGACTACCCTGCTTATCGGTAGCGACCGGTACTTTGGAAGGCCGTCAGTTTATGGTTACAGTGATGATGCTGAGCGTTTCACCTTTTTTTGCCTGGCAGTCTTTCAGTGGATGAAGGATTCTGGGTTCAAACCTGATATCATCCATCTAAATGACTGGCATACGGCGCCCCTGGCCATGCTTGTCAGGGAGAAGGAGGATGAAATCCCTTCTCTGTCAAGTTGTGCGCTGGTTTTCACCATCCACAACCTTGCTTATCAGGGGATTTGCGGACATGAAGTTTTCAGGATCTACGGTGTCAGGGATGCCGCATTTGAGTCTGATGGTGTTGAATACTACGGTGATTTCAATCCCATGAAGGCTGGTATAGGTTATTCAGACAGGTTTAACGCAGTCAGTGTTACCGGAGCCCGTGATATGGCCACAAAGAAATACGGGTACGGACTAGAAGGCTTTATCGGCATACACAAGCGGCGGCTCTCAGGAATATTAAATGGTATTGATCATGATGTCTGGAATCCTGAAACCGATCCGGCTCTCTTCCAGAATTATTCTATTGAAAATCCCGGACCGAAGCGTGAGAATAAAAGGCAGCTGCAGAAACAGCTTGGCCTGGAACCGAAGGGAGTTGCCCTTTGCGGTGTGGTATCCCGGCTGGATCAGATCAAGGGAACCGATCTGTTGATCCCCGCTGCTGAGAAAATCATTAAGAGCGGGGGACAGTTGGTGATCCTTGGCAAGGGCAGTTCTGCTTATGAACGCACATTAAAAAAACTGGAAAAGGATAATCCTGGCCGTATATCAGTTAATCTTGGTTTTGATGATGGGTTGGCACGGAGAATCTATGCAGCCTCCGATATGTTCCTGATGCCGTCCCGCTATGAACCCTGCGGTATCGGGCAGCTTATAGCCATGCGCTATGGCTCGGTTCCGGTTGTACACAAGGTTGGCGGACTGGCTGACACTGTCCGGGATGAGGCCGCTCATCATGGAGCGGGCACCGGATTTACCTATAGCACCGATTCTGCAAATGCCTTTATCAGAGCTATAGCAAAAGGCCTGAGGATGTTTAAAACTGACCGGGAGGGATGGAAGAGGCTGGTTAAGCGAGCCATGTCTTATGATTCCACCTGGGACAGATCGGCAGAGTCTTATCTGACCTTATACCAGGAAGCACTTACAGAAAGGGCTTTGAGACAGGCCGGAACCAAGCAGGACAGAAAAGATGCAGAAAGCGAAAGGAAGGCAATAACTTGAAACTCGGCAGAATAAGCAAAGCCAAAGTCATAGAGATACTGGATATCCTGGAAGAGACTTATCCGCAGGCAAAATGCGAGCTTAATTACGGGACTCCGTTTCAATTACTGGTGGCCACCATGTTAAGTGCCCAATCCACCGACAGGACGGTCAACCGTGTCACAGAAACCCTGTTTGCACGTTATCCGGATTTGAACAGCTTTTTGTCGCTGACCCAGGAGCAACTGGAGCAGGAGATCAAGGAAATTGGACTCTACCGGAACAAGGCGAAGAATATACTTGCCATGTGCAAGGAACTTACCACCCGGTTTTCAGGTCAGGTGCCCGCCACACTGGAGGATTTGATCACTCTGCCCGGTGTTGGACGAAAGACCGCCAATGTTGTGCTTAGTAACGCCTTTAATATCCCGGCATTTGCTGTGGATACTCATGTCTTAAGGGTTTCAAACAGAATTGGGCTTGCCCGCAGCAACCGGCCGGATCAGACCGAATCACAGCTAACCAGCGTCATTCCGAAAGAAAGATGGATAAAATCCCACCACTTGCTCATATGGCACGGCCGGCGAACCTGCGCTGCAAGGAAGCCAAAGTGTGAGGTTTGTAGTATTTCGTCATATTGCGAATTCTATAAAAAAAATATAGAATAAGAAAAGGATGAAAATTACCAATAAAATTACAAGCACACAGTAAAGTGCAGCCATTTGAGAAGGCCGGAGGACTACAATGCCCAAACGCAGACGAAGAAGAAAAGCCATGCCGAAGGATGCCATATTTGTTCTGGATATTGGAACCAGGACCATTGCTGGTCTTGTTGGTATTCAACAGGGCCATAGCTTTGTAATACGTGCAGCTGAGGTATTGGAGCATGAAGGCCGTGCCATGGTGGATGGTCAGATCCACGACATATCAAAGGTTGTCTCAGGAGTATCCAGGGTAAGGGAACAGCTTGAGGAGCAGGTAGGCTATTCCCTGAACAAGGTATCCATCGCAGCGGCTGGTCGTGTGCTAAAAACCTGCAGGGTAAAGGTGGAAAGGGGTCTGGAAGAAGGCAGGGAGATCGATTCCCACCTGGTAGGCGCCATGGAGATGGAAGCCATCCAGATGGCGCAAATGCAAATTGACAACGCACCTGCCAAAAATGAGGTTGGCCAGTATTACTGTGTAGGCCACAGCGTGGTAAACTATTATCTGAATGGTTATGTCATGTCCAGCCTTATCGGCCATAAGGGTCAAAAAGCCGGTGTTGAGGTTATAGCCACTTTTCTTCCCGAGATGGTGGTGGAGAGCCTGTATACCGTTATGGAAAGGGCCGGCATCGAAGTGACCTGTCTGACACTGGAGCCCATTGCTGCATTGAATGTGGCCATACCAAAAGAGCTTCGCCTGCTGAATCTGGCACTGGTGGATGTGGGTGCAGGCACTTCTGATATTGCAATTACTAAATCTGGCACCATTATAGCCTATGACATGGCTCCCGTTGCAGGTGATGAAGTAACCGAAGCTATCGCTCAGAATTTCCTGGTGGATTTTAATACTGCTGAAAGAATTAAGCTGGAGTTGAGTGCCGGTCAAACCGAAATACAGTTCACCGACGTCCTTGATAATCAGGTTACCATCAAGTCCGATGACGTTGTCAGCACCATCAGGCCTGTTGTTGATCAGTTGGCCGAGACCATCGCCGAAAGGATTCTTGAGTGTAATGGCGGAAAGACTCCAAATGCCATCTTTTTGGTGGGCGGAGGCAGTCAGGCCGCAGGGCTGAGTGATGCCATTGCCGATAAAACTGGCCTTCCTCGGGAACGGGTCGCCGTGCGGGACAGGAATATAGCTAAGAATATAATTATAGAAGGGGATATGCCATCCGGGCCGGAGAGCATAACACCTCTTGGAATTCTGGTAACCACGGGTCTTTTCAGGGGTACCGATTTCTATTTTGTTACCGTCAATGGCCAGGCCGTTAAAGTATTCAACTCATACAAGATGCGTGTTGCGGATGTTTTGGCTCTGGCGGGCTTCAATCCGGAACAGCTTATCTGCAAGTCCGGCAAAAGGCTCAGATTTTTCCTCAATGGAGAAAGCAGAACCCTGCCAGGCGGTATCGGAAAGCCCGCCGAGATCATGGTCAATGGCAAGGGGGAGTCGCTAACCGGCATGGTTTCACCGGGGGACAAGCTGTCCGTCATCCCGGCGGAAAACGGAGAAGATGCCAGTGCTGTTTGCGCTGATCTTCTTGTGGAATTCCCACCTGCCACTCTTAAATATAATGGAGAGATCCATTCCATTCCCCAAAAGATAAGGATAAATGGGGAACCTGCTGATGAAGGCACATTAATTAAAGCCAATGATTATGTCGATATATCTATGGACTATACAATATCTGACATTGCCCATAAATTCGGGATAGATTCGGCGCTGCATTCATTTGAAGTAGACGGGAGGAGAGTAGATCCTTCATACATGCTTCAAGGGGGAGAAATAATTGAATGCCGCATTAGGGATCTGCCGGATCCTGGATACGAGTACGCCGAAATGAAGGACCCTGACCCAAAAGAGCCTGAAAGGAATGAGTATGAACAGGAGAAGCCCGAAGGGAAGGAAGCTGAACCAGGTTCGGAAACTGATCAGGACAAGTCTGATTTTTATGAGGAAGTGGCCTGTTCCAATGGTCTGGCGGCATCGGGTGATGGGATAAGCGTGATGGTAAATGGGGAAAGAATTCTGTTGCCGCTAAAAGAAGGCCGAACCATATTTGTTGATATTTTCAACCATATAGACTTTGATCTATCCCAACCAAAGGGGACTATTGTGTTAAAACTTAATGGCAGGGATGCGGGCTATACCGATGCGATTAATGATGGTGATGTTATAGAGATATACTGGCGTGGGTAAAAACTTCGTTTTACCGCAAGGATATGATCCAATCCTGATGGAGGTTCACTTTGGATACATTGGAGAAAAACCAATTCAGAAAAACGCTGGGCAGTTATTTCAGACATGAGGGAACCATTACGAGGTTCGGATGGGTCATCATGGCCATTTTGGTTGTCGAGGATTTCGTCGCCAGGCTGGTCACAACACAGACGGCGGCTGATTTTGCCTTGCTGGCTGTACAGTTGGTTTTATATGCGGGATTCATCCTGATGGGTGTTCTTAAGCTGCGTCAGATCGGTGTAAGAGACCAGGATCAGAGTTCTTTCTACAAGCTCGCAAAATGCTCGGAGATAGTCATCATGACTATCTTCATCAGCCTGATGTATCATGGCTCTGTTTTCTATTTCATCGTACTGCTGCCCATCATCTCCATAATCTTATCCAGGGGGTTTAAGGAATCGGTTCGGTACATCCTGCTGGGGTGGCTGACCCAGATACTTTCGCAGTATGCTGTTATGTTCCTGTTCAGCGACCTGAACCAACAGGGATTCTATAGCAATCCATTTATGCTGTTCATAAGCATAGCAGTGCAATACCTTTTATTTGCTTTTTGCGGTTACATATTAGGTAGTGTTCACAGGGA
>LSQX01269013.1_pt1 | contig 73829 bp, 59 predicted proteins | sample 654561 | NCBI WGS metagenome assembly LSQX01 (sample SAMN04489861, study PRJNA283612) | anaerobic digester metagenome | isolation source: 4 biogas reactors fed with cattle manure at either 37C or 55C with and... | place: Denmark: Kongens Lyngby | collected 2014
CAGGTGTTTTGCTCATCGCTATTATGGAAGTGAACGGAAAATATCTGATTGCATACGACAATCAGAGAAAACAATGGGCGTTTCCGGCCGGTAAGCGTGAATCAAATGAGAGTTTTCTTCCGTGCGTGAAAGTATTTTCACGCTAGTTTCTTGGGAAAAATTAGAGCGCTCAGGGAAGAGGGCACTTTAGATCGTGAAGAGGCGGATGAATATCACCATCAGGGACTCTCGGGCGGGAACAACTTGGGATAGGATGAAATAGACTATGGATATAAGGACCGATGGTCCGATGATTCGGGAAATCGATAAAAGAAGTTTGGACGATATCTTTCAGATATACCGACAATGTGGGGATTTTCTTGCCCTCGGGCCTGAGCCGGCAACTTCGATGGAAACGGCTATCACAGAGAACAAAGACATCATAACGATTCGTGCGGGCGTACAGGTAAATAATCCGGCTGCAATCGCTTTTTGGGACAAAATGGGGTATACAATCGACAGCGAACCGGAGCTTTTAGCGGATAAAACGGTTGCGGTGAAGCTAAAAAAGGCTATCCGGCACTGATTGCGGGAGCGGCTCTTTTTCTGGACAAAACAAATTTCTTGTGATACGATAGATTATCGTATGCCGATATGGGTAATAATACTATCGGTTTACTATCGATTTATTAGCGATATTGTTATTAGTCGTTTTACGCGCCGGCTGTGAAGGCGCGTTTAAGATAGGAAAGATACATACAGGGCAGGGCAAGGTCTGTTGCGGGCGTGACGGGGCTCGCAAGGATAAATACTCTGGCCACTATTTCATGTGTGTAAAACACACAATACAGTTTTTTTCGGGCCGAAAGGTATCCGGCCTGAAGCTGTGCGAAATGTGCGGAATCTTTCTACATAACGAAGCCTGCAAAAAAGTCAGGTTTCGGTAACTACATATTTTGACCGGGCGAAGCATGAAATCGCTCCCCGGTTTTGTTAAGGAGTAAAAATTTGAATGGCTGAAAAACTGAAAATTATATCATTGGGGGGTCTCAATGAGGTAGGGAAGAATCTGACTGTCTACGAGTATAAGAACGACATTCTGGTCGTGGACTGCGGCCTTGGCTTCCCGGACGGCGAGATGTACGGAGTAGATATCGTTATCCCAAATGTGGCATACCTGGCAAAAAACAGGGAAAAAATCAAGGGTATTGTACTGACGCATGGCCACGAGGACCATATTGGTGCATTGCCCTATGTGCTCAAGGACATAACAGCACCGATTTACGCGACGCCGTTAACGGCCGGCCTCGTGAAGCTGAAGCTGGAAGAGCATCAGCTGATGAACATTGCCGATATCAATGAAATCGCAGCCGGGAAGTCGTTTAAGGTCGGGTGCTACCAAATTGAACCCATCCATGTCAACCATAGCATTGTTGGGGCTGTCTCGCTGGCCATCACAACACCGATTGGTACCGTCATTCACACGGGCGATTTTAAAATCGATGCCACACCGATTCAAAGCGAGATGACGGATCTGACGCGGTTCGGCGAGCATGGGCGCAAAGGCGTCCTTGCTCTGTTGTCGGACTCGACGAATGTGGAAAGACCCGGCTTTTCTCAATCCGAAAGAAAAGTCGGAATCAGGCTGGAAGCATTGTTTGAAAGCTGCAAACATCGAATTATTGTCACCACCTTCGCGTCCAATGTCCATAGAATCCAACAGGTTATTAACGTAGCGGCCAGATACGGACGCAAGGTCGGAATCACCGGGCGCAGTATGGAGAACATGATCAAGGTTTCAAGCGAACTCGGGCTTTTGAAAATTCCGGAGGATACGCTTGTGGACATGGCGCAGCTGAAAAACTTCCCGAAGGACAAGGTCACGGTGATAACCACAGGCAGCCAAGGCGAGGCAATGTCCGCGCTCTATCGTATGGCTTTTGCAAACCATAAACATGTGGAAATTATGCCCGGCGACAGGGTCATCATGTCCGCCTCCGCCGTTCCCGGAAACGAAAAGACCGTGAGCAGAATCGTGAACGAACTGTTTCGCAAGGGTGCCGAGGTGCTGTACAGAAGTGTCGACGAGCTCCATGTCTCAGGACACGGTTTTCAGGAAGAACTTCGGATTATGATGGCACTGACAAAGCCAAAATACTTCATTCCGCTGCACGGCGAGCACAGGCATTTGAAGCTGCATGCCGAGCTTGCGCGCGATATGGGGATCGTTCCGCAGAACATTGTTATCAGCGACCTGGGCAGGATTATCGAGGTCTCTAGAAAAGGCATCAAGCTAGGCGGAACAGTCCAGTCCGGCAGAGTGCTTGTTGACGGGACCGGTATAGGCGATGTGGGCAGCGTGGTGTTGCGCGATCGTAAGCACCTTGCCCAGGACGGTATGATCGTCGTGGTGCTGAGCCTGAGCGGAGAGGACGGCAGCATCATCTCCGGGCCTGATATCATTACAAGAGGCTTCGTCTATGTAAAGGAATCCGCCGAGCTGATGGAGGATATGAAGCATCTTATTCTCGATACACTGGAAACATTTCGAGAAACGAATGTAAGGGACTGGACATCGGTAAAAGCGTCGATAAAAACGACCCTTTCGGCATACCTGTATAAAAACACAAAGCGAAACCCGATGATTCTGCCCGTGATCACGGAGTTATGATATGAATATTCAGATTTTCGGAAAACAGAAATGCTTTGACACCAAAAAGGCCGAACGCTACTTCAAGGAAAGAAGAATCCGATATCAGTACATTGACCTGAAGAAAATGCCGATGAGCCGGGGGGAATTTCAAAGCATAAAGGCCGCTGCCGGTTTGAAGAATCTGATCGATGAACGAGCGGAAGGCGCCGAGATATTGCGATATTTGGCATTTGATTCAGACAGAGAAGAAAAGCTTTTTGATAACCAGGCGCTCCTGAGAACGCCGGTTGTAAGGAACGGGCGCAAAGCGACGGTCGGCTACGCGCCCGAGGTATGGGATGGCTGGGACTGAGGTAAAGCACAAGAACCGCCGGATTAATCGATCGATAGGGGAAGGATGAAAAGAACATGGAGCGAAAGGACAAGATCAATTACTACCTGGATATCGCCGACGCGGTTCTCAACCGTTCCACATGCTTACGGCGCCAGTACGGCGCTATCATCGTAAGCAACGACGAGATTATCGCAACCGGTTACAACGGAGCGCCCAGAGGTAGAAAAAACTGCATCGATATCAGTAATTGTACACGGGAGCTGATGAATATACCCAGCGGAGAGCGTTATGAGTTGTGCCGATCCGTTCATGCTGAGGCCAATGCGATCATATCCGCCGCACGAAGCGAAATCATCGGAGGAACGCTATATCTGGTCGGCCGAGAGGTCAAAACCGGCCGGTTGCTTAATACCACAATCCCCTGCTCGATGTGCAAGCGGCTGATCATCAATGCCGGAATCACAGAGGTCATCTGTAGGACATCCGAAACCGAATACGATAGAATAAGCGTCCTCGATTGGGTGTATGACGACGATTCGCTGAAGAATAGTATAGCGGCGGACTATACATAAAAACAACCGGCATGATACGGACAATGTTTAAAGGAGTGATATATAAATGAACATGTTCAACTGGGTTGAGAAAATGAAATGGACCGAAGATAAGAAGGCCTTACCGATTTTGTCATTTCCGTCCGTTCAGTTGCTGTATGTAACCGTTAAGGAGCTTGTATCCAGCAGCGCGCTTCAGGCGATGGGGATGAGAATGATTTCGGACAAGTACAACATGCCGGCCGCGCTGAGTTTTATGGATCTATCCGTGGAAGCGGAGGCGTTCGGCGCCCATACCGTTTATGCGGCCGACGAGGTACCCACGATCATCGGGCAGGTAGTGACGACGCAGGAACAAGCGGAGGCGCTCAAGGTACCGCAGGTGGGAGAAGGCAGGACAGGCATTAATATCGATGCCATAAAGAAAGCCGTCAAGCTGATCGGAAACAAGCCGGTACTGGCAGGCTGCACCGGGCCGTTTTCTCTGGCCGGAAGGCTTATGAACGTCAACGAAGTGATGGTCCACTTATACGAGGAACCTGAGGTGGTGCACACCGTGCTCCGAAAGGCAACCGATTTTCTCATTGCATATATTGAGGAATACAAAAAGGCGGGTGCGGACGGGATCGTTCTTGCTGAGCCGTTGGCTGGTCTGCTTTCGCCGAAACTGATGCAGGCGTTTTCGACCGATTATGTCAAGGAGATCGTCGAAACTACGCAGGAAAAGAGCTTTTTGGTTATCTATCATAACTGCGGAAACGAAATTCCAAGGCTTGTAGAACAGATTTTGAATACCGGCTGTATTGTGTTTCACTTTGGGGATTCGGTCAATATGTCGGAAATGCTCAGGATGATCCCTTCGTACTGCCTTGTCATGGGCAATATCAGCCCATCCAAGCAATTTTTAAACGGCACGCCGAAATCGATCCGTATGGCCACAACAAGGTTGCTGGAATCCTGCAAGCAGTATAAGAATTTTATGATCTCCTCCGGCTGCGATATCCCGCCGTTGACCGAATTTGACAACATAGACGCATTTTTCGAAACGGTCGATTCCTTCTACTACAGGCAAAAGCTCTGGGATATGATCACATAAGCCTATAAACACCCCGATCCTGCGGATCGGGGTGTTTCTGCCGTACGAAGGACGGATTGAACGATGCAAAATTCAGGGTGTATAATCAATTGAGAAAAGAAATATCCGGGGAATGTGCCGCCGGCAGTATAAATGTTGTCTAAACTATTGAAGAAGGCAACAGGGAACGGAGGTATCCGATTTGATGATTTGATGATCATTGAACTGTTTAACGCCCGAAACCATAAGGCAATCGAAGAACTGTCCGCAAAATACGGTAAATTATGCGGCGGCATCGCGTTTCATATCCTGAAAAACCGGCAGGACGCGGATGAATGCGTGAATGATACTTATCTGAAAACCTGGGATTCCATCCCGCCCCAAAAACCGGGCAACCTGCTTGCGTACGTTTACAAAATCGTTCGAAACCTGTCCCTGAATCGTCTGAAATATAACGGAAGAAAAACGAAACACGGTGATCGACGTGCTGTATTCCGAGCTAAGCGAGTGCATACCGGCACCGGACGATGTGGCCGCCTCCGCGGATGATACGGTGAAATGCCGTCGGCTGCTTTTTGCGTGAGCTTGACGCGAAGACCAGGATATTATTTGTCCGAAGATATTTTTATATGGACAGTACGAATGAATTGGCTGAAAAATACGGACTGAAGGCGAGCAATGTTTCCACAAAGCTCAACCGGGTAAGGTTAAGTCTGAAAGAGTATCTTGAAAAGGAGGGCATAACGATATGACCGGTCAGGAGCGGCTGCTAAGCTTGCTGGAATACCTTCCGGATGACATGCTGATGGAAGATGGGGACATTTGCTTTCCCGACGGATATGAGGAATGCTGGTATAACGCGGATGTTGAAGCCATGACAAACCAAAGCGTTATCCCGCCGGTATCGTTTGTATCCGCCGAAACAACCGCGATGGCCGGTTTTGCGGGTACAGAAATATTCTGGTTGAAATTTTCATGGTCCGAAGGCGGAAAACTTTTGGACAGGAGACTCAGAATAACGGCAAAGCCCTCGGACGGCAGCCTGAACAGGGTGACCGGTACGTTTCACAATACGGAGATTTATGGTGCGGCGCTGGAGGATGACCTCGCCGCAATCGGCAAAGAAGGGAGCATCCTGCATCTGTATCTGAACTTTTATACCGGCGGCATGCGCTATACGATAACAGGACAAAATCTGTCTTACGAAGAGATGGAGAATATAACTGTGTGGATGATTGAAGAAGGAATCCAAAAGGACTGTTTTGTACCGGAAAACGGTGTACAGAAAGAAGAATGGTATACGAACCCCGGATATGAGAATTGCCTTTCAGACGAGTCCTTTGGCGCGTATGCGCCTTCCTACATTCCGGATGATACGGACTTTTTGCGTGCAATCCGGAGCTTCAGTCGTTTGGACACCTTGGGCGGGTGGTTCAGGGATGAACTGTTTATCGAATACGATGGGGCCGAAGAGTATACGATCGTATTAACTTGGTCCGACAGCTGGGGAAAAAACGGGTGGGCAGGCCCCATGCTTGATGTGTCCGAGCTGAGTATAGAGGCGATAAAAGAAATGGAGCGGGAAAGATCCCGGGGTACATGGCTGGTTTTCGGCGCTTATTTCGGTAATGTAATGATTTATATGGACAGTTACACACTTAGCCCGGAGGAAGCCTATGCCATCATGACTTCCGGAGAGCAGGATCCGCACCAAGTCGAGTAAATCCTGAGAATGAAAAATTGACGCGGTAAAACGACAGTTTGAAGCTGATTTCGTATGGTATGGATATGTTGCGAAGCTTCATGTTCAGTTTAATAAATGATCTCCAAAGGCTTGCGCCTGTATGCCGTTCAGTCCTATTTGACCTCTTTGTGTACGTTGCCCCGGTATATAGCTGTTCGCAATTCGTTGATGTAGGCATCCTTTTCGGGCATATCGGATTTCAGCGCGTCATCGACAGCTTTGTCAATATCATACGGCACCCTGATCAAGGACAGGGAAAACGGGGAAAGCTCTTTTGCACCGTATTCCCCTTCGATGACCGCATAGGAAGCCTGAGTGATATCCAGGGGGTTTCCGACGCTGCCCGCGTTAAACACGGTTCTGCCGGAAATGTGGTCTATGTACGCCATATGAATGTCGCCGTATCCGACGATATCCGAATACAGATTCAGCGTTTCGGTCGGTTCAAACAGCTTCAGCCGTTTAGTCTGTTCCGAGTCCTGAAATGTCCTGTAAAACATATCGTGGGGAGCCGCGTGGCACAGGCGTATCAGCCTGCCGCTCATATAAAATTCAAGGTATATGGGCAATTCCCTGAGATATGAAAGCCGTTTTTTACCCAATTGCGCCCGGTGCCATAAGGTAAACTCCGAAGCATGCATGGCAATCGCATGGTCCCAGTTTCCCCTGACAACCGCCCGACAGCGGTCGGTGATCATATCCACGGCTTCCGCCGGGCCAGGGCCCTTTCCGGCCAGATCGCCCAGACAAATCAGGTGCTTCAAGCCTCTTTGTTCAATGTCTTTTAAAACCGCTCGAAGGGCGGTCATATTGCCGTGGATATCCGATAAGATCGCAATGCGCTCCATTTATAAACCTCCGGCTGTTATTGGTGTCAGCGACTGTTTTATTATACATGAAGTGTAAAAAAGTACAATGTGTTTGAGGAAGGCGGCCCGCTCTTGAATTTTTACCTGAAGCGTTTATAATGGATTTATTGGAAAATATCAGCGCGGAGGATAAACGAGTGAACGGAAGCCTGGAGGAAACATTATCGTCCTTTAACGAATGTTCCTGCCTAAGGGAGCATAAATTACGCATAAATATGATTAAAATCGGCGAAGGACTCGCCGGTATAACGGGGAGCTTGCTGAAAAAAGCCGGGTTTCCCGAAAGGCTCTTGCTGGTTGCGGATGAAAACACCATAGCGGCATCCAGAGGCCTTGTTGAAAGCCTGAAAACAGCGGGATTTATAATTAAAACGCAAATTTTTGATAATCTGATCAGCGCGAAAATGGAAGATGTCACTATGATACGGGGCCTGTGTCCGAATATTGGCGGCATCCTTGCCGTGGGCACGGGCTCAATTTGCGATGTTTGCAGGTACGCGGCGTTTAAGGAGAGCAAAGCCTTCGCTATTTTCGCCACCGGACCGTCCATGGACGGATTTGCCTCAAACTCCGCGCCGCTGATTGAAAACGGGTTCAAGCTGACTTACCAGGCCAGACAGCCGGAGGTTATCATTGCCGATACCGGGATACTTGCGGCCGCGCCCGCAGAACTCAAGTCGGCAGGATTCGGGGATATGGCCGCAAAATATACGGCTCTTGCGGACTGGCGCATTGCGCATCTGCTGACCGGGGAGTATTATTGCCCGAGAGTCGCGGAGCTCGTTTTAAACGGGCTGAATAGGGTGATGAACCTTGCAGACAGGGTGCTAAAAAACGATCCGGAAACAGCGGCCGCCATGATGGCAGGGCTTGTGATGACCGGTGTCGCGATGTCCTTTACCGGGAACTCCCGGCCCGCCTCGGGCGCGGAGCATGTGCTGTCCCATTTCTGGGAGTGCAAGAAGCTGCAGGCAGGGGAATGGCCGGATTTTCACGGAAAAAAGACGGGTGTCGCGTCGCTGCTGATCACCGAGCTATACCGGAAGCTTGCAGGCCGCCCTTCGGTCGGAACGCATGCCGATGAAACCGACTGGGAAAAGGTCCGTGAAGCCTACGGCGGCCGGCTTGCCGAAGAAATGATGAAACTGAACAGACCGGCCACCGTAACGGATGATATCGATCCGAAGCTTCTCAGCGTAAAATGGCCGGAAATCAGGCGGATTATATTCGATACGCTGCCTGAAACGAATTCTCTCCGCTCGCTGCTTATACAGGCCGGGGCCGCGACGGAGCCGCGTGATATACATGTGGACGATAAGCTTTTGGCGCAGGGTTTAAAATACCATGCGTACATGAGAAACAGGGTGAACCTGACACGGCTGATGCCGATGCTTAGCATAAAGGATGATGATAAATGAAGGCAAAATTCAAGGCGCATAGAGACTATGTAATCGGCGAAATTTCGCCGAAGCTGTACGGTTCTTTTATCGAGCATCTTGGCAGGGCGGTATACGGCGGAATATACAAGCCGGGCCACCCTTCCGCCGACGATATGGGGTTTCGGCGCGACGTGCTGGAGCTTGTTCGGAAGCTTAATATACCCATCGTCCGGTATCCCGGCGGCAATTTTGTGTCCGGTTACAACTGGATGGACGGTATCGGCGACAAATTTAAGCGCCCCAGACGCGCGGAGCTTGCCTGGTCGAGCATCGAAACAAATCAGGTCGGCATCGACGAATTTCAGGAGTGGGCGTCGCGCGCGGGCAGCGAGGTTATGCTGGCGGTTAATCTCGGCACCGGTACGGTGGAGGACGCTAAGAACCTTGTTGAATACTGTAATTTTGAAAAGGGCACCCAATACAGCGATTTAAGGCGCGCAAACGGGTTTGAAAAGCCTTTTGGAATAAAGACCTGGTGCCTTGGAAACGAGATGGACGGAGACTGGCAGATCGGGCACAAGACCGCGTCGGAATACGGGCGCATCGCCTGCGAGGCGGCTAAGATCATGAAGCTTGTCGACCCTTCAATTGAGCTGGTGGCCTGCGGCAGCTCGCATTCCGGAATGGAAACCTTCGGGGAATGGGAAGCCGAGGTGCTAAAGCACTGCTGGGCGTATGTGGATTACATTTCTTTGCACAGCTATTACGGTAACCGCGACGGGGACACCGCTTCATTTCTCGGCTGCTCGCTGAATATGGACGCCTTTATCAAAAGCGTCGCTGCCGTCTGCGATTATATCAAAGCGGTGAAGCGCTCCGACAAGACAATGTATTTGTCTTTTGACGAATGGAACGTATGGTTTCACAGCAACGAGCAGGACAGTAAAATCGAAAAATGGCAGGTTGCGCCGCCGCTTCTCGAGGACCTGTATACTTTCGAGGATGCCCTTGTGGTGGGTTGCCTGCTGATTACTTTGCTTAAGAATTCGGACAGGGTGAAGATCGCCTGCCTTGCGCAGCTGGTCAACGTCATCGCACCGATCATGACCGAAAACGGCGGGAAAGCGTGGGCCCAGACGATTTACTGGCCGTTTTTGTATACCTCCCTGTACGGCAGGGGCACGGCGCTGCGCTGTATCGTCGAGTGCGACAGTTATGAGACCAAGGCATACGGGACCGTGCCCTATGTGGAGGCGATAGCGACGCGAAACGAGAGCGAACTGACCATCTTCGCGGTGAACCGGAGCCTTGAAAATGATATTGAAATGGAGCTGGATCTTTCAGACTTCGGTGAAATGAGCCTTGTCGGGCATATTAAGCTCAATTGCGCGGATCTCAAGGCAGTGAATACCGCTGTACAGCCCGATAAGGTGATGCCGTCGAAGGGGAAGACGGAGAATATGACCGCGACGCTGGAAAAGCATTCGTGGAATGTGATACGGTTTCGGATAAAGTAAAAAAATCCGCGGAGGTTTTTTATATGAGCAAATACGCTATAGGAGTGGATTTCGGAACGCTGTCGGGGCGCGCGGTGCTGCTGGATCTGAAAACCGGCGAAATCATCGCCCAATCCGTCAGGGACTATACCCACGGGGTGATCGACGATGCTCTGCCCGGAGGAAAAAAGCTCGGCCAGGACTGGGCGCTGCAGCACCCTATGGATTATCTCGAGGTGTTTTATGACGCAATACCCGATATCATGAAGAAAAGCGGCGTTTCTAAAACCGACGTGATCGGGATGTCGGTGGACTTTACCGCCTGCACGATGCTCCCGCTGGACAAGCGGTTCATGCCGCTGTGCTTTCAGGAAAGATACCGGGACGAGCCGCATGCTTATGTTAAGCTTTGGAAGCACCACGCGGCGCAAAAACAGGCAAATTTTTTGAACGAAATCGCGCGGGGGCGGGGGGAGCGTTTTTTGAGCCGGTACGGCGGCAAGATATCCTCCGAATGGCTGATACCGAAGATCATGCAGATCCTCGATGAAGCGCCCGAAATCTATGAACAAACTCATACCTTCGCCGAGGCGGCCGATTGGGTGACCTTCATGCTGTGCGGAAGCTTTATGCGCAACGCCTGCACGGCCGGCTATAAGGCGCTCTGGCACAAACGCGAAGGTTATCCGGCGAAGGCGTTTTTCCGCGCTTTGGATCCAAGGCTTGAAAACCTTGTTGAAGAAAAGCTAAGCGGAGAGATCGTTCCGACGGGCAGGCGCGCGGGTTTTCTGACCCGGGACATGGCGGAAAAACTCGGCCTTCATACAAATGTCGCGGTAGCCGTTGCGAATGTGGACGCGCATGTATCACTGCCGGCCGCCGGTATCACCGAGACCGGAAAGCTGCTGATGATCATGGGCACCTCCACCTGCGATATTCTGCTGGGCGATCAGGAAAAAACCGTAGAGGGTATGTGCGGCGTCGTGGAAGACGGCGTGATCGAGGGTTTTTACGGTTACGAATCCGGCCAGAGCTGCGTCGGGGACCATTTCGACTGGTTCGTGAACCATTGCGTGCCGCCTGATATGTTTGAGGCAGCCGAAAAAGCGGGGGAAGACATACACGGGTATTTGACGCGCAGGGCGTCCGAGCTGTCTCCGGGTCAGAGCGGACTTATTGTGCTGGACTGGTTTAACGGAAATCGTTCCGTTTTGGTGGACGCCGACCTTACCGGCCTTATGCTTGGCATGACCCTGCAGACAAAACCGGAGGAAATTTACCGCGCCTTGATCGAGGCGACGGCCTACGGAAAGAGAATAATAATCGAGGCTTATGAAAAAGCGGGCGTACCCGTCCTCGAGCTTTACGCCTGCGGGGGTATCTCCTGGAAAAACCGCCTGATGATGCAAATCTATGCCGATGTTGCCGACAGGCCGATTTATATATCGGCCTGCGACCAGACCCCGGCGCTCGGCGCCGCGATGTTCGGCGCAGTTGCGGCCGGAAAGGCGGCGGGCGGATATGACAATATCGTCGAATGTGCGAAGGTGATGGGCAAAATCAAAGAGACCTATTACCCGATACCCGAAAACATCCGGGTATACGAAAAGCTGTACGCGGAATACAAGCTGCTGCACGACTGGTTCGGGCGGGGCGGGAACGACGTGATGAAACGGTTAAAGAAGATAAAATCGGAGGCGGAACATGCTTGAAGCGCTGAAAGAAAGAGTCTGGGCGGCCAATCTCGAGCTGCAAAGGCAGGGGCTTGTGCTGTTTACCTGGGGGAACGTCAGCGCGGTGGACAGGGACAGGGGGCTTGTGGTGATCAAGCCCAGCGGCGTTGATTATGACAAAATGAAGCCGGAAGACATGGTGGTGGTTGATTTTGACGGGAAGGTCGCGGAAGGCAGGCTCAATCCTTCCAGCGATACGCCCACGCATCTTGAGCTTTACATGGCGTTTGAGCAAATCGGGGGTATTGCGCATACGCACAGTAGGTACGCCACGGTTTTCGCGCAGAGCGGCAAGGAGATACCGGCTTTGGGAACGACGCACGCCGATTATTTTTACGGTGGTATTCCGTGTACAAGGGCGCTTACCGAGAGCGAAACGGCCGGTGATTACGAAAAAAACACCGGGCTTCTGATCGCCGAAACGTTTCATAATCAAAACGGCGGAAAACTTGATCCCGGCGCAATACCGGCATGCCTGGTTAAGCATCACGGCCCCTTTACATGGGGTAAAACCTGTCAGGACGCCGTGTTTCACGCGGCGGTTCTGGAATACTGTGCGCAGATGGCGCTGATGACCGAACTGCTTGCCGAAGCGCCGCCGATGCCGAAGCATCTCCTGGACCGGCATTACCTCAGAAAGCACGGGAAAAACGCGTATTACGGACAAAAGGAGCAGTAGATGATGAGCAAACCGTACAAGCTGTATTTTATCACCGGCAGTCAGGATCTCTACGGGGAAGACACACTGAAAAAGGCTGCGCAGCACAGCCGGGAAATCACTGAGCATTTAAACAGCCGGCTGGGGGACGCCGCGCATATCGAATGCATGCCGGTTGTGCGCAATTCAGAAGAGATTGCGGATACCTGTAGGAAAGCTTCCTGCGACCGGGACTGCGTCGGCGTTATCGTATGGATGCACACCTTCAGCCCGGCAAAAATGTGGATTAAGGGGCTGCAAAGGCTTCACAAACCGTTATGCCATCTACACACCCAATATAACGAGACGCTCCCGTACGATACGATCGATATGGATTTTATGAACCTGAACCAGTCGGCGCACGGAGACCGGGAATTCGGATTCATTCTGGCAAGGCTCGGCATAAAGCGCCATGTCGTCGTCGGATACTATAAAGACGAGCGGACGGTTTCGGAACTCCGGCGGTTTGCCGAGGTCGCGAAGGCGATTAGTTTTTCCGAAAACCTGAAGCTCGCGATGTTCGGAAGCAATATGCGCGAGGTCGCGGTCACGGACGGAGACAGGGTGGAAAGCCAGATCAAATACGGCTGGGAAGTCAATTACTACGGGATCGGCGATCTAAATGAGCTTGTTTCCAAAGTTACCCCGGCCGAAGCGGAGGAAAAGCTCCGGGATTACCTGTCCATGTACGAGCTGAGGACGCAGGACACCGGAGCGGTTTTAGAGCAGGCTAAAATGGAGATCGCGTTAAGGCGCTTTTTGCATAGCGGCGGCTTTAAAGCATTTACGGATACATTTCAGGACCTGCACGGCTTAACGCAGCTGCCGGGACTTGCGGTCCAGCGGCTGATGGGAGAAGGATACGGCTTTGCGGCCGAGGGTGATTACAAGACTGCGGCGCTTTGCGCGATACTTTGGAAAATGGCCGAATGCAGGGCCGGCGCCACGGGGTTCATGGAGGACTATACCTACGACATGAAAGACGGGCTGGTGCTGGGCGCGCACATGCTGGAGGTTTCGCCCGCATTCGCCGCCGACAAACCCTCAATTGAGGTGCATCCGCTAAGCATCGGAGATAAAAGCGCACCCGCACGGCTCGTGTTTAGCGGCATACCGAAAGACCGGAACACCTGCGACGCGATAGCGGTCTGCATGACGGATATGGGAAAAGGGTTCCGGATGATCTGCGCTGAAATAGAGCTGGTAGCGCAGCCGAAACCCATGCCAAAGCTGCCTGTTGCCAGGCTGATGTGGAAACTGAAGCCGGATTTTGAGACGGGCGCAAAAAAGTGGCTGGAAGCCGGCGGCGGACATCATACGGTGGTATCCAGCGCGCTTACCATGGAGGATATTGAGCTGTTTGCGAAATTAACGGATACGGAGCTAATTGTCATCAAATGAGAGATTTTACGTTTTACTGTCCGACCGAGGTGCTGTTCGGCTGCGATACGGAACTGAGAACAGCGGACGCGGTAAAAAGATACGGCGGCAACAGGCTGCTTGTGGTATACGGAAGCGAAAGCGCCGAAAAAAGTGGATTACTTGACCGCATCTGCGGCACGCTGGAAGAGGAAGGCTTAGCGTACAGCCTTTTCAAAGGTGCGCAACCGAATCCGCGACTGGACTTTGTTGAGCGTGGTGTAAAAGCGGCAATTGCGGCGAAGGCCGATATGATCCTCGGCGTAGGCGGCGGAAGCGCCATAGACGCGGCAAAAGCCATTGCGCACGGTGCGGCGAATCCCGACAGCGAATTATGGGATTTCTGGCAAGGAAAAGAAACGCTGGTGAAAACCCTCCCGGTTGGCGCAATTGTCACAATACCGGCTGCGGGAAGTGAAACCAGCGATTCTTCCGTTTTACTTAACGAAGCGATCGGCATCAAAAGAGGCCTGAGCACACCGCTCAACTATCCCAGGTTTGCCGTTATGAATCCCGCACTGGCCGCAACGCTTCCAAAGTATCAGGTTGCATGCGGCGTAACGGATATTTTAATGCATACGCTGGAGCGGTATTTTTCACCCGTTACCGGTAACGCCCTGACGGACGAGATGGCGGAAGCATTGATGCGTGTTGTGGTCCGTTTCGGAAAAAGGGTTGTTGAAGATCCTTCCGATTATGAAGCGATGAGCGAAATGTTCTGGTGCGGCAGCCTTTCGCACAACGGCCTTACGGGGCTTGGCGGACTTAAGGATTTTGCAAACCACCAGATCGGACACGCGCTTGCGGCCGTATATGACAAGGCCCACGGCGCCACCTTATCAGCGGTATGGGAGAGCTGGGCGAAATATGTGCTCGGCATAATTCCCGGAAACGCGACCCCGAAGAATCCCGAACGTTTTGCGCAATATGCGAAGAATGTATGGGGAGAAAAGGATGCGGAGGCGGGTATATATAAAACGGTGGAGTTTTTCAGGGAACTCGGTGTTCCAACCTGCCTTTCCGAACTGGGGATCAGTATTTTATCCGACGAGCAGCTTGATAAGCTGTCAGATCGTTGCAGCTACGGAAAAACACGCACTATAGGGAGTTTTATGACGCTGTCTTATCGGGATATCCGCAATATTTACGCAGCGGCCAACCGGTAAACGGACGCAATAAGCACAGGAAATGAATCCCTTTGTGTCCTTTGCCTCGATGATGGAAATATCTTGAATTCCTTGCCTGACCATGCTATACTCCGGTTGTGAACGGGGGATGGCACCCATAATAAAAAACGGCGCGTTCATGAACCGCGAAATGAACAAAGGGGAGGACACCCATCGAAAAAAACGTGATTGTTACAGATGAGCGGGGAAACAAATATGAAGCGACCTACCCGAAACGGGCTAAAGGTCTTGTCAAAAAAGGCAGGGCGCGCTTCATCGGTGAAAATGAAATATGCCTGACGGCGCGTCCGCCCAATTCATTATTGGAGGATGACTGCATGAACGAGCATACATATACAAGCCCCGCTAACGAAGCGCCTGAAATGCCAAACGATGAGGCGGCTTATTCCATCGGGGGCATTTTATCCCGCATCAGCAGTATTTTAAGCGACACATCCTATATTCGCAGCGCACTGGATACCCTGTCTGAAATCCCGTTACAGGGAGGCCACGATATCGGGGCTGCCAACAAAGCGGAAGCCATTGCCCATGTTGTGGAGGCCAGAGAGGCGACCAATCAGCAAACGCTCAGGTTCCTTGAGCGCATGTACATCGATCTGGTCCCGCAGCGGATACCTCCGGAAATCGTCAAGTTCAGGGAAATTGTGGATTCATTAAAGGGTTTTGAGGATCTTGATGAGGAGTTCGTGGCTGGGATTATCGAAAAGGCTGCGTCCCGGATGCTTTCCGAGCAACCGATTCATGTGCACAACAACTATGCCGCTCCGGGGATACCAAATATAAAATTCGGCGGGAAAGCACCGAAAATGCCGCATATGCCGGAACGCGGCGGAAACCCTTATCACATGGATAATCGTTTCGACGAAGACGGCGAAGACGAATAATCATCAATAAAACAGGCCGCCCCAGAAAATGGGGCAGCCTGTTTTTATTGATGATTATTTAAGCTACTCTTACCGCACCGTAGTAATTGGTCAGGTAATAATAATCAGAAAGGTTGTTTATTTTAACGCATCCGCCGCCGCTGGAGGAATGGATGAACTGTCCGTCTCCAATGTAAATACCGACATGCTCGATGCTGGAGCTGCTGTTGGAGGAGAAGAACACCAGGTCTCCGATTTGAAGCTCGTCCTTTGATACTTGCGTCCCGTCATACCATTGGGAGGAAGCCGTACGCGTGATGGCAATTCCGCTCTGGTTATACAGGTAGTAGGTAAAGCCCGAGCAATCAAAACCTCCGGGCCGCGAGCCGCCGTATACATAGGTGGTGCCGAGAAAATCCTTCGACCAGTTTACGATTTCCTGACCTTTTGTACAGGTACCGGATGTGGATTCTTCCAGAGGAATTTCAATGAAATCGCTGTGAATATAACCGATTTGGCCGTTTGAGTCTGCCTTATACCATTCACCGTCGACGCCAATCAGTTTCACCGATGTACCTTTATAAAGATATGTAATCGTTTCCGAATCCAGTGAAGGCCCCTGTCTTAAACGAACACCGTCTCCGATCAGCCTGCCTTTGCCTATATCATAATCGAGAACCGTTATGTTCTCAAGGTAGGCCGAATTCATATATCCTTTTTTGCCCTGATACAGAACACAGTACCAGTCTTCATCGGTTTTTTCTAAAACAACAACTGGTGAGCCATATGCAGCGCAAGCCAGAATGGTTGCGTCTGTGGAAGCTTCGGATCTGAAATTCAGGGAGGTGGCTGTTACCTTTCCGCCTCCCTGACTGGCGGCTGATGCCGATGAAATCAAAACTACAGCAAAAGCGATGCAGCACAGCATCGTCCGTATCGATTTTTTCATAAAACTCCGTTGACCGCGCGAGGAAACTAATCAGGCTGTATGCGGTGCCGCTGTTACGGTGAGCGGCGCACCGAAGTGTTTACCCTGAGGCGAGTGCACGGGTCAGCCAAACTTCACCCACATCCATTGCGGTGTATAAGCCATCTTTTTCCGTCTTTTTCACGACTCTGTCCCTTGACTTCAGATCGGGATCGGTGTATTGGAGCTGAACGGAAACGCGTTTGGCGACATCCAATTCTTTAACCTTTTCGGTATCCATTATCTGCAGCATGATGATATATTTATCTGACATATTTCCGTAGTAAAGCAGATTATCTTTTCTTAAAAGCGGATAGCCTTTATACTCTAGGAGCTGTTTTGAATCCGACATTGTATCCCCCTTCCTTTAGTGTAACCGAATTGTAACACGTTGTAGCCTGATTGTCAACGGTGTTTTGAAAAAAGTGCATATAGCGGTATTTATACGGAGTTTTATTGGTGAAAATTACATATCATTTACAGGCAAATCACTTCCAAGTCATATTTTGTATTCATTTAGTCATTAAATGGTTACAAAGAGAAAAAGTTCAGGAGGCTAAAGGCTTAAGCCTTTAGCCTCCGCTACTTAATTTTTATATTATTTTTGCAGGTAGTTGTTGAGCAGTTCCGCGAGCAGCTCGTCCCTGTCCAGCCGACAGATAAGCGTTCGTGCATTGTTGTAGTTGGTGATATAAGTGGGGTCTTCGGAGATGATGTAGCCGACAATCTGGTTGATCGGATTGTAACCTTTGACCAAAAGCGAATTATATACCGAAGTGAGTATTTCTTTGATCTCATGCTTTTTATCCACTACGTCAAATTTCCGAGTATACTCATCCATACAATAGCCCCCCAAAGATTGTACCGTCAAGCATTATTGTACAACAAATAAACCTCCGTGTAAAGTGGAATGTACCCAATATTTGTCACAAATATGCCTTTTTCGAAATTTCTACATCATCTGAGCTGTGCATTGAGCTTTTCTTTCAGGCAATCCAGGATATTCGTCATCAAGGGTGCTATATCCTTGTCAGAAAGGCTTTGCGATGATGAACGGAAGGCAAGCGAAAATGCGACGCTCTTTTTTCCGACCGGGACCGGAGGGCCGGTGTACACATCAAAAAAGCTGACCTGCTGCAAAAGACTTCCGCCTGCTTCCTTGATGCAGGCGCTAAGCGAAGCGACTGTTATATTGATGTCGCATGTTACCGCAATGTCGCGCAAAACTGCCGGATATCGGGGAAGCGGCGTATATAGTGTTTCTTTAGCGCGATACCGGAAGATATGGTCAAAATCCAGCTCGGCGGCGTAAACCGGGTGATCGATACCGAAATTTTCCGCGGTTTGCGGGTGAATCTGACCGAAAATGCCAAGACAGTCATCTTCTACGTATAGTTTTGCACAGCGGCCCGGGTGATATGCGAATTGACCGCTTTCGGCCCTAAATGTCGGGTCGATTACACGCAGGCTGTCAAGAACAGCTTCGATGCAGCCCTTGAATGCATAAAAATCCATGTCCAATCCGTATGCGCCAAGCGCGAGGATGGTTTTTTCGTCCGGTAAAGGCTTTCCGTCTTGCGGTAGAAAGATTTTCGATATTTCATAGAGCCTAACGTCTTCATTTCGGTAGCTGTTATTTCCGGCCAGCGTCTCCATCATTGTCGGCAGAAGAGTCGTACGCATGATGGACCTGTCTTCACCCAGTGGATTGAGAATAAGGCCGGCATTCCTCAGCTTGTGATCGGGCGGCATGTTGAGCTTGTCGAGTAAGGAATGTCCGATAAAGGAATAGGTCAGGATTTCCGAAAAGCCCATACCGCGGCAAAGTGCGCCCGCGCTGCGTTCAAATTGCTGGCGTTCAGAAAGACCGCCTTGCACCGTAGCGCCGCGCAGGGGCGTAGATTCGATCTCATCATAGCCATAAAAACGGGCGACCTCCTCGGCAATGTCCGAATAATGCGAAACGTCTGAACGCCAGGTCGGTACCGTAATCATATTTTCCTCAATCGAAAATCCCAGATTTGTCAGGCAGTCTTTCATAAAGCTTTCCGGAATATCGGTGCCCAACAGGCGATTGATTTTTTCCGGTTCCAGCTTAACGGTAACCGGGGCGCTGTCTGATGCGATAACATCCAATACGCCATCCACAACCTCGCCTGCGCCAAGAAGCTCAACAAGCTCACAAGCGCGTTCCACGGCGGGCAGAGTACCCAGCGGATCCAGACCTTTTTCAAAGCGCGAGGAGGCGTCTGTCCGCATACCGAGAGCGATTGCTGTTTTCCTGATGGAAACGCCATTGAAATTTGCTGACTCAAAAACGATAGTCTGCGTATTTTCGGTAATTTCGCTGTTTTCACCGCCCATGACACCGGCAAGGCCGATCGCTTTGCTGGCATCGGCTATCACAAGCATATCAGGTGTCAAGGCACGCGGGGTTCCGTCGAGCGTAGCCATCACCTCACCCTCAAATGCATTTCTGACGATGATGCGCTTTCCGGAGACACAGGCGTAATCGAATGCGTGCATCGGTTGGCCATATTCAAGCATGACATAGTTGGTAATGTCCACAATGTTATTGATGGGTCTGACACCGCAGGAACGAAGCCTTTCACGCATCCAGGAAGGAGATGGGCCGACTTTAATGTTCTTGACGAATCTGGCCGTATAACGCGGGCAAAGCTGCGCATTTTCAATATTAATATCCAGATAATCCGTTATGCTGCCGCCCGAGCCCTTTACCTTCGGATCGGGAAGATTCAGAGACACGCGAAAAACAGCGGCGCTTTCACGGGCAAGGCCGCGCATACACAGGCAGTCGGCGCGATTGTTTGTTATCTCAAAATCAACAATGCTGTCGTCAAGTCCGAGAACCGGCCTGATATCCTCACCGATAACGCAGTTTTCCCGTATTATAAAAATCCCGTCTGAAGCCGCGTAAGGGTAATCGTTGACCGTCAAGTTGAGTTCGCTGAGGGAACAGAGCATACCCTCTGATTTAACGCCCCGGATATTGCCTTTTGTGATCTTTATCCCGCCCGGTAAGGTTGCGCCATGCAGCGCGACCGGAACAATATCGCCTTTGCTGACATTCTGAGCGCCTGTGACGACCGTAATCGGTTCGTCCCTTGAAACGTCGACCTTGCAGATGAATAGGTGATCTGAGTTTTCATGCCGGACAATATCCAAAACCTTTCCGACAACGACATTGGTAATCTCTCTGCCCGGACATTCTATTGTTTCAACCTTAGAGCCGGACATCGTCATCTTTTCGGCGTATTCCTTATCGGTCGCACTAATATGGGTAAAATCGTTGAGCCATTTCCTGGATAGCTTCATATAACAATTCATCCCTTTCTTTGATCAGATTTGGTTACAAAATGGCATATTCTAAAACTGCCTGAGAAAACGCATGTCGTTTTCGAACAGAAGCCTCAAGTCCCGGATATTGAACCGGCGCATGGTCAAGCGATCTATACCGATGCCGAAAGCGAAGCCCGAGTATATGTCCGGATCGATTCCGCAGCCCTCAAGAACCTTCGGATGCACCATGCCTGCACCGAGAAGCTCAATCCAGCCTTCCTCCTTGCATACGCGGCAGCCCGCGCCTTTACACTCAAAGCATTGCATATCAACCTCGCAGGACGGTTCGGTATAAGGAAAGTGGTGCGGTCTGAAACGGGTTATGACATCCTTTCCGTAAAGACTTTGCATCAATGTGTTCAATGTACCCTTCAGATCGCCCATCGTAATGCCTTTATCCACGACAAGACCCTCGACCTGATGAAACATCGGAGAATGCGTTGCGTCAACTTCATCTTTTCTATAGACACGGCCGGGTGATATGATGCGAATCGGCGGGCTTGTGTGTTCCATTACGCGGATTTGAACGGATGAAGTCTGCGTCCGCAAACAGATATCCTCTTCCTCGGTCAGGTAAAATGTGTCCTGTCTGTCTCTGGCCGGGTGCCCCGGCGGCGTATTCAGCTTCGTAAAGCAGTAATCCGACAATTCAACTTCAGGCCCTTCCACAACGGTATAGCCCATTCCGATAAAAATATCGGTAACCTCATCCCATACGGTGGCCAGAGGGTGCTTTTTCCCCACAAAGATTTTTTTTCCGGGTATTGTTACATCCAGAGTTTCCTCGCGCAGTTTTGATTCAAGCTGAGCTTGTTTGATTTCCACCGCGCGGTTCTCCAGGGCATCCTCAATCCGCGTTCTGATTTCATTTGCCAGCTGACCGATAACGGGCCGCTCTTCCGGTGAGAGGCCGCCCATCTGCTTTAAAATGGATGTCAAATCGCCCTTCTTGCCGAGGTACTTGACTCTGAGCGCCTCAAGGTCATTGAGCGTATACGCTGAGTCAATCGCACTTAGTGATGTGTTTTTGATTTCTTCCAGCATGGATTTCATTTGATCATTTCCTTTGATAAAAATAATCCCCCGTCCGAAAGGGACGGAAGATTCCGCGGTACCACCCAAATTCAGTCACGATAACTGCTCTTGAAGCCCGTAACGGGGGCAGGCCGCCGGTTATTGGCCGGAGCTCACGGGCGAACTAAGCGCGAAGGTTCAAAAACGCTTTCAGCCGGTGACGTTTCTCTCTGCATCCGCTTCGTGCGCGCTATTTTCCCGGTCATGGCGATATCTTAATTATTTGAACTATAGCATATATATTAACCAAATTCAATATGAAGTTTTCCTGCAATATAATCCCATCAACATCAGCGCCAGCCGAGAGGTGCCGCATATGGTAATTTTGCCGGTTGGCTATCCGCGTATGGTTTTTTTCAACCGGGAGAGCGCTTCTTCCAGGATTACTCTCGGACACGCGATATTGACCCGCTGAAAACCGCTGCCGCCTTTACCGAACATTGTGCCCTTGTCGAGCCAAAGCCTTGCTTTTTTAACGATCAGTTCTTCAAGCGCTTCTTCACTTAGAAGGAGTTCGTTGAAATCCAGCCAGACCAGATAAGTACCCTCGGGTGCCACCGGCTTAACCTCCGGGATTTCGGTGTGCAGGAAATCGCACATGAAATTGAGATTATCCAGAAGATATTCGTTAAGCTCCGCCAGCCATTGTTTTCCGCCGAGATAAGCGGCTTTGCAAGCTGTCAGGGCCATGATGCCGATCTGGCTGTGCCCGGATTTCGAGAGCTCGTTTTTGTATGCCCGCCTGAGGTCTTTGTTTGGAATGAAGATATTCGAAACCTGAAGGCCGGCAAGGTTGAAGGTTTTGGTGGGCGCGGTGCAGATAATGGTGTTTTGCATAAACTCGGGCTTTACGCTTGAGAATACCAAATGTTTATGTCCCGGGAAAACAAAGTCCATATGTATTTCATCAGATACAACAATCACACCGTGTTTATGACAGATTTCGCCGACTTCAAGCAACTCGTCCCTCGTCCAGACTCTACCCACAGGATTATGCGGGCTGCACAGGATAAACATTCTTACATTGTCATTCAAGATTTTTTCTTCGAAATCCTTGAAATCAATCGAATATCGACCGTTTTTATAGCACAGCTCGCTGACGGACAGTTTTCTGTTATTGTTCCGAATGGCTTCCGCAAAAGGATAATAGACAGGTTCTTGTATCAATACGCCTTCGCTCTCGAACGTCAGAGAACGGATAGCGATGTTGACGGCGTAGACAACACCGGGTGTTTTTACAAGCCAGTCCGGTTCAACCATAAAGCAGTGTTCATTGGCAAACCAGGTTTTCAATGCGTCAAAATAATCCGGACCGCTGTCCGAATAACCGAAAACCCCGCTGCGGCATCTTTTTATCAGTGCCTCGACCACGCAATCCGGGGACTTAAAGTCCATATCTGCGACCCAAAGCGGTAGTATATCTTCCGGCATACCGAGTATTGCGGCAAGATCGTATTTTACCGAACCCGTATTCTTTCTGTCGATCAATTCATCAAATCGCGATGCCATCGGCAAATCACCTGTTTCTGATAGATTATGATCATGATAAGGGATAACGGGTTTGTTGTCAATCAACTCATGACCTAAGCATATACGACGTCATATACGATTTGAAGCAGCGGTGTAATTGACGAAAGCCCGCATCTGGAATATAATCAAAAAAAGCAGCAAAGGGTAAGTTTATGTTGTTAAGTCAGGTCCAACGGGTGCGGCCGGAGCCGGATTATCAGCCTCGGCGACAGATTAATTTGGCCGCCTGATGGCGGAATGGGAGGTCAACGTGAAAAGGACGAATGATATATTCATTGAGGAACTGATTCGCAGAGGAAGAGGCTCAAAGGAATCAATGGCTAAATTGGGCGCGGTTTTTCTCGCTTTAGTATTGATTCTAATCGCGTTTAAATTCACCAAGATTTTTTTCCCTTTCTTTTTTGCGGTTATTTGTATACTGCTTTTCTTTACCTTTAAATATACGGTCAAAGAGTTCGAGTATTCCTTCATCAATGGCGAACTGGATATCGATGCGATTTGGGGTATGCGGAAAAGAAAAACCGTGTTCAGCGTCAGCTGCAAAGAGATTAAGATAATGGCGCCGGTATCCGATGATGGCAGTGAATTGTCCGGGGAATATTCGCTCAACCTGGACGCGTCAATTTCGAAAAAGAGCAAAGACAGATGGTACTTCATCTGCGAGAAGGCGGACGGCAGCCGGAGCATCGTCTATCTCAATCCTTCCGAAAGGTTGAAAAACGCGTTTAAAACATATCTCGGCGTACGGATGAGAGGCCATTAAATGCAGTATATATCATTATGTTTAAAAGGCCGCGGGCGCAAGAGCGCGCACAGATGTGGGCATTTCGCCCACATGACCAGAATACCGTTTATCAATTTAGATGAAGAACAGTATTAATCCAAAAGTACGCCATACCATAAGGATTGCCGTTTTGGCGTCGGAACGGAGGAAAGCATGCGGCTGTATACCTCATCGCAGATGCGGGCGATGGACAAGTATGCGATAGATAACTTAAATATCCCGTCCACGCTTTTGATGGAAAACGCGGCGAAAGCGGTGGCCGATACCGCTCAAAGAATTGCAAAAAATAAAAAAGCCGCCATATTTTGCGGTAGCGGCAACAATGGCGGAGACGGAATCGCTGCAGCAAGAATATTATTGATTGCAGGATTTGAGATCAAAGCCCTGCTTGTATCAGGAAAGGATAAAATGACTGAGAATTCCTCAGAGATGTCGCGCAGACTGATGGAAGCGGGAGGGATCCTTGAGGATTTTCAACCTGATGATCCGGAGCTTTTTGCATTTTTATCCGGTTGCGGCGTGATTATTGATGCGATGCTCGGCACGGGGCTTAATTCGCCGTTGCGCGGAGCCTATCTAAAAGCAGTGGACATCATAAACGGGCTTAATGCACCGGTCGTCGCGGCCGACATACCGAGCGGGGTTTCGGCGGATACGGGTGAAATACTCGGAAATGCCGTCATGGCTGATGTAACGGTCACATTTACCGGAAAAAAAATCGGCAATGCGGTCGAACCGGGTAATGTGTACAGCGGGGAAGTTGTTGTCGCCGATATCGGCATCCCTGCAGGCAATGCCCCTGAAACGTGCGAAAAAGTCTTCTCGATGGAGCATGAGGATGTTAAAGCCCGTCTCCCCAGAAGAAAACGCATCAGCCATAAAGGCGATTACGGAAAGATTTTTATCATAGGCGGCAGCGTAGGTTATACCGGAGCGCCATTTCTGGCAGCCCGGGCCGCGCTGAGAAGCGGTGCCGGCCTGATTCGTTTGGGTGTTCCCGCGAGTATCTACCCCGTTATTGCATCAAAATGCGTGGAGACAATGCCATTTCCGCTGCAAGATGACCCTTCGGGAAAAATTGACGAGAGAGCGATCCCGCAAGTGATCAAGGTCCTCGGGGAAAGCGATCTCTGTCTGATCGGTCCGGGCCTCGGCAGATCAGATGGGGTGGAGAAGCTTGTCCGGGCGGTTTTGTGTCATGCCCGCGTCCCGGTCGTGCTCGACGCCGATGGAATAAATGCCGTCTGCGGGAATATAAATGTATTGGACAGGGCGACTCATCCTTTGATATTAACGCCCCATGAGGGTGAATACAAGCGGCTTGGCGGTATCCTCGGGCGTGACAGGATGAAATCGGCTGCCGAGTTTTCAAATCGGCACGGATGCGTCACGGTACTGAAAGGCCATAGAAGCATCACGGCATTTCCCAACCGAAGGATTTATATCAATACCACGGGAAACCCCGGCATGGCGAAAGGTGGAAGCGGCGACGTGCTTTCAGGTATCATTGCGGCTTTGATTTGTCAGATGCCTCTGGATTGCGCGGTGCCGTCGGCTGTCTGGCTTCACGGAAGAGCCGGAGACATCAGTGCCCGGCGGTTCGGTGAGTATTCGATGACGCCTTCGGATTTGATTGAAGCCCTGCCCGAAGCGTTCAAAGAGATTGAGTAAGGAGGTCCCTCCCATTGAAGCGAGCATGGCTGCTTGCACTAATGATAATGCTCATCATGGCGGGTTGCGCGGGCGGAGGCTCGCAGGACGGGGAAAAGGTGCTTGATATCAGGGCAAAATACATTGGAGCCACCGTTTTTGACGCGACGGTCGACATGACGGCGGATTATGGTGACAGGGTTTATGAATATAGGCTCTCTTACAGCGGAAACGGGGAGAAGGGAGAACTGACCGTTTTTGAGCCGCTGAACATTAAGGGGCTTGTTGCCCGGATAGACGAAGGCGAGGTCGTAATGAAATACGATGGGGCGACGCTGGACACAGGCGCGTTTTCGTCCGGCGGAGTCAGTCCGGTCGAAGCTTTTCCGCTGATGATTGAAGCCTGGCAAAACGGATTCATAACGGGCCATTTTTCGGAAAAGCTCGGTGAAAATGAATGCATCGTCGCTGAAATTGATTTGACGAGCGCAAACCGGCCGGATAAAATACTGCATAGGGTCTGGTTTGACAAAGATACATATCTGCCTGTTCAAGGCGAAATTACCGTCAACGGATACACGGTAATCAGATGCAAATTTACAAAAGCTGATTTACGATAGGACGTGCGAAATTGGAATACGCAAAAAAAAGGTGCTGGGCAGAAATATCTCTTGATAATGTTGAGCACAACTACAGGCAGATACGGAAAATACTGCCCGAGGACTGTCTTTTTATGGGCGTAATGAAGTCCAATGCCTATGGGCATGGGGCGATTCATGTAGCAAAGCGGCTTGAGGATGCCGGAGCGGACTACTTCGGCGTCGCGTTTTTGGACGAAGCGTTGGAACTGAGGCAAAACGGTATAACGAAACCGATTTTAGTCTTGGGATATACGCACCCGCAATTTATTGGCGAGGTCATTGAAAACAATCTGACTCAGGCTGTTTTTGATGCCCAAACCGCCGCTGCATATTCGAAAGCAGCCGGGCTGACCGGGAAAAGGCTGAAGTGCCATCTGAAAGCCGACAGCGGAATGATGCGATTCGGTTTCTGGGGAGAAAACAGATTTGACGATATGCTTTCCGCATTATGCGATAAGCACTTTTATGTTGAAGGAATATTTACCCATTTTGCCGTGGCGGATGACTGCGGGGATGCCTTTACGCGCCGACAGTTTGACGATTTTACCGGGCTGTGCGATCAACTGGAAAAAGCTTCGGGTACCAAGCTGAAAATTAAACATTGCGCAAACAGCGGCGGGATGATAAACTATCCATGGGCATACTTGGATATGGTCAGATCCGGGCTTGCGCTTTACGGCCATTATCCCGGCGCAGATACCGCAGGAATCGACCTTCTTCCGGCCATGCGTTTTTATGCACGCATATGTCAAATCAAAGAGGTGCAGCCCGGTGCAACGGTAAGCTACGGAAGAACATGGCAGGCTGAAGCACCGGGAAGGATCGCTGTCTTGTCGGTCGGATATGCCGACGGCTTGACACGGCTTTTGTCCAACCGGGCTTGCGTGATGATACGGGGCAAAAGAGCGCCGGTCATCGGGCGAATCTGCATGGACCTTACCATGGTTGATATAACGAATATACCGGAAGCCGAGCAGAATGATCTTGCATTAATTTTTGGAAAAGACGATTTTGGATCAATTTTAGTCGAAGAACAGGCAATTCTGGCTGAAACCGTACCCTATGAGCTGCTTTGTGCGATTTCCGCACGGGTACCTAGAATCTACCCATGAAACACTAGTCTTATGTCATATGAATATAATGCATAGGGAAGTCCCTGCGAGCGAGTATATTTTGTTTCGCTTTGTGGAAGAATTACATTAGCTCCGTTACATAAAAATAAGAATGCGCAATGTAACAGAGCTTACATCTTCCGTCGGAGAGTGAAGCTATATGACAAATAGTGTGAGAAGAGGAGATATATATTATGCCGACCTTAGTCCGGTAGTGGGAAGCGAACAAGGCGGTATGCGTCCCGTACTGATTGTACAAAACGATACCGGTAACAAGCACAGCCCTACGGTTATCGCGGCGGCCATTACATCACAGATCAATAAAGCGAGACTGCCGACGCACATAGAGCTGGGCGCCAAAAGCTACGGACTGACAAAGGATTCGGTTATTCTGTTGGAACAGATTCGTACAATAGACAAAAGAAGGCTGAAAGAGCATATGGGCAGGCTCGATGATAACCTGATGAACCGTGTGGACAATGCGATTGCAGTCAGTTTCGGCCTAAATGAAACACAGTAGATAAACGCCTTGGCGCATCGGATGTGTTTTCGGTGCGCCGGCGGTTACATATCCAATAATGAAAAAGCATCGCTGTAACGGCGAATGGTGGAGTTACATATGAAAATTAAAAAAAGACTGGTTACGGCTTTATCGGTTTTTGTCGGTCTCGCTTTGGCTGTAGGCATATGGGCGGTTGCGTCAACGAGTTACGGCAGCCAATCCGATCCGCTGATAACGCTGAGCTACTTAACAGATGTTTTAACCGGACAGATAACTGAAAAAGTAAACACAATGATCGATACCAAGTTATCCGAGCTCAGCGATGAGCTGAATACAAGAATAACCGCGCTCGAGAATCAAAGCGGCGGCTCGGGAAGCTTTTCGAAATTCTCTGTGGTGTCCATAGCCGGGGGACAAACCCTGACAGGAGAGGTTGGAACGGAACTGATGCTCAGGGTAGGTACAGCCCTCTGCTACGCCTCCGGATCGCCCGGCCTGATTGATACGACTACCGCAGGAACGCTTGAGAACAACGGGAGCATGGTCACGAACCATATGTACATGGTAACAATCAGCGGACGCGGAATAAAAGCCACGTCAAATGTCATGGTTTTGGTCAGGGGAGAATACACTGTCAGCTGAAAAGACAATACTATCGGGGATGATTGCATCATAAGCTATAACAGCCGGATGGCCGTTATGGCTTATATTTTTTTGATCGGAATCAGCAGGAGGTATATGCGATGGAAAACGCCGGTTTATATAAAATAATAGACGATGGGGAGTATATCGGGGAAGTAAATGTCTATATGCAGGGCATTAAGATCGTCTTTGACGGAGAATGCGTTACCGATAGGCAGGGGCCGTTTCGCCTTGCCGCCGTATCGGGAGGCAAGGCCGCTCCGGTCGGCGTTATGATTCCGGACGGTGAAAAATTTACTTTCAGAAGGAGCTATTCCAAAAACACCCTGTCGGAGCTTGGCATTGGTGAAATAGAGGAATTCATTCTTACCGGCAATGATCGGCGGGAGGACGGAAACTGCGAAGAACCGGCGGCGGACACAAGCGGCAGCTGGCAGGAGGTCACGGAGCCGTGGCGCTTGTTTGCAGACGCGGAGATGTCCGAAATCTGCCGCGGTGTCAAGGGAGGGTTAAAGCGCATGGAAAACAACGGGGAAATCAGCTTCGCGGTTCCGCTGGAAAGAGAGAGGCCGTTTCCGGCAATGCCGATATTTTGTTTCGGTACATACATGAAAATCTGCGAAAAAGGATATGTTGTATTCTGTCTGAAAGACGGTGAATTGATCCGTTGATGCGGTCTTCCGGCGGCAATCGGATCGGCATAAACGCTGTGTTGACGAAAGTACAGACAAAGCATATAATGTGAAAAATATGGATTTTGCGGATATTTACTGAAATTCGTTAAAACAGCGCGAAGCCGATGACTTTGTGTAAAGAGAAAAGAAGCCTGCGGCTTGACCGGTTTCGGGCGTAACGTTTTGAGTTGAGGATGAATATGATGGTTTTGACGGGATGAGACGGCTTTGCAAAAAAAAGAATCGGCGGTAAGCTAATGGGCGAAGAACAAATGGATAACCGGAGGATAATGAATTGCCTTGTCACCGGAGGTGCGGGTTTTATCGGCTCTCATGTCTGCGAAATTCTGCTGAGGACCGGAAATCGTGTGATCTCCGTAGACAATTTCAATGATCTCTACACCCCGGCGTATAAACGCGAAAACATATCTGAGGTCACCCATACCGCAAAAGCGCTCGGAGCCGGGTTCCGGAGTGTGGAAGGTGATATAAGGGACATATCCTTGCTGGAATCGGTTTTCAATGAAAACAAGCCGGATACAGTGCTGCATCTGGCCGCGTGCGCCGGGGTCAGGCCCTCAATAGCCGACCCTCTTTTATATGCTTCGGTAAATATTATGGGAACAATCAATATGCTGGAATGCGTCAAAAGGCATGGGGTCAAGAGTTTTGTTTTTGCTTCGTCATCCTCCGTATATGGAAACAATGAGACAATACCATATTCGGAAGCTGATGCAGCCGATCAACCGATTTCTCCTTATGCGGCGACCAAAAGAGCCGGGGAGCTGCTTTGCCATACCTACAGCCACCTATACAAGGTGAATACCGCGTGCTTGAGGTTTTTCACCGTCTACGGACCGAGGCAAAGACCGGACCTCGCCATATACAAGTTCGTGAAGCTTATCAGTGAAGGGCGGAGCGTACCCTTTTTCGGTGACGGCTCGACAGAAAGAGATTATACGTATATTGACGATATTTCGGAGGGCGTCTTAAAAGCGGCTTACTGGACGACAGAAGGTTCCGGAAAATATGCGATATTCAATCTGGGGGAGTCGCAAACCATATCTTTGACAGAAATGGTTACGGTCCTTGAAGAAACGCTGGGTAAAAGAGCCGTGCTTGATCGGCAGCCGCTTCAGCCGGGGGATGTAAAAAGAACATGCGCGGATATATCCAGCGCCGCGCAAATCCTCGGTTATGCACCGAAAACAAGCTTCCCGGAGGGTATAAGGCAATTTGTCCGATGGTATAACAAAAAGAGGATTAATTAGGGATAATTTCGCATATCGGAGTAAATATTGAAACAGAGTAAAGGTCTATAAAGAACAGACAAAGAAATCGGCTGCTTCCTGTCAGATCGGATTTCATGAAGAGGGGTAAACAATGGCTAAAGATACGAAAAAGAATAAAAACAGAAAAAGAACATGGAAAATCATTTTGATCTCTCTGGGCGGTCTCATTGTATTTGCCTGCCTGACTGTTTTTCTGACCGCGCATCACTACATATCGAAGCTGAATTATGTATCCGGCGACACGACTCCGGTGGTAACGGCGGGATTGGATATCGGTGTCGCTGACGAGCCGGAAAATAATAGCGGAGAGCAGATCTCTCAAGAACAGCTGGAGGAAATGCAAAACGAAATCGACGAAAACATCAATGACGGTGAAATATATGGGGAGGACGGTGTCTTAAATGTTCTGCTGATCGGAAGCGACACCAGAGCGGCAGGACAAGCCGGCCTTTCCGATGTCATGGTTTTGATATCGATCAACAAGGAAAATAAGGAAATATCGCTGATTTCCCTCATGCGGGATATATACCTTTATATACCAGATTACGGCTACAACCGCATAAATGCGGCATATGCGTTTGGCGGGGCAACGCTTTTGTGTGAGACGGTCAGGCAGAATTTTAAAGTCGACCTCGAATACTACGTGGAAACGGATTTCTATTCCTTTATTGACATAGTTGATGCGCTGGGCGGCGTAACGGTCGAGGTCGGCGAGCAGGACATCGGTAATATCAACAGCAGCATAAAAGACATCAACCGGCATTTGAACCTTAACAGAACAGACGGGCTGCTTGAGTCAGGGGGTACGCAGAATTTGAGCGGAAAGCAGGCGCTTGCCTATGCCCGTAACAGGAGTTTTGCCGACGGTGATTTTACCAGGACAGAGCATCAAAGAGAAATCATGTCTGCGCTCAGCTCAAAAGTGTTTGATTTAAGCTTGAATGAAGCTGACGAGTTTCTCAGCGCATATTTGCCGCGGATCACCACCAACATGCCGGAGCTGAAAATTCTGTCGCTTCTGCTTAAGCTGGCATCATACAAAAGCTATGATATCAATCAATTGGGCATCCCTCTTTCCGGCTCATATGCATTCGTTAACATAAACAGCATGGATGTGCTGCAAATCGATTTCGAGGAAAACGGCAAAGCGATTAAAAATATGATTTACGGTGAGGATTAAGCGCTGAGGATAAATAGAAAACTCGAAAAGAGATAAATAAAATGATCAATCCATTTTGTATGAAAACACAGCAGATATCCTGCAGGCGGCTGAACAATACGGGACACCGGTCTATCTATACGATGAGGGCATGATCGTGAAAAAGTGCGGCGAAGCGCCGAATATGCCCAGCGCATTCGGCCTCACTGTTCGCTATGCGATGAAGGCAAATTCCAACAGGACACTGTTGCCGATCATTGACCGGCAGGGGCTTTACATCGATGCAAGTTCATTAATTGAAATCAGGCGTGCTTATATTGCGGGCATAGACCCCAAAAGGATCATGCTCAGTACGCAGGAGGTTCCGGAAAACGAGGACAGGGCGGAGCTTGAACGATTTATTCTCAACGGCCTGACATACAATGTCTGTTCTCTTCGGCAGCTATATTTGATCGGGGATTTTGTACAAAAACACGGACTTGATCTCAGCGTCAGAATCCACCCCGGAATCGGCTCGGGCGCGGATCCGTTCATATGGTGGCAAAATATCGATCTTGAGATGGCGATCCTTGAGGAGTATTTTCCATATGCCGAAACGGTCAATTTCGGCGGTGGTCTGAAGGAAGCGCGCATGCCTGACGAATTACCGGTGGATATCGCAGAGCTGGGTGAATACGCGAAACAGAGAATAAGACAGTTTAAGCAAAGGACCGGAAGAAAGCTTAGGATGGAAATCGAGCCCGGCGCTTATATCGTCGCCAATGAAGGATACGCAATAACAAGGGTTATCGACAAAAAAGAACGGGGCCGGACGGACTGAGCTTTATAGTTACCGATAGCGTTATGGAAATCAACGCGCGCCCGTTGCTGTACGGCTCTCGGCACCCATTCTATATTGTAACAAAAGACGGACGGCTGCTGTATTCCGATTTTTTCGGCAGCTCAACATATCAGGCGGTTATAACGGGCAAGTGCTGTGAGAGCGGGGATTCCCAATGCCTTGGCATAAATGGCAACAACACGCCGAGGGATTTAGCGGAGCCGGAGAGCGGCGACTATGTCGTAATCGGGGGAGCGGGGGCGTATTGCGCGTCACTTACGTCGCTCAACTGCAACTCACATACGCAGATTCCGGAGGTTCTGCTTGAACAAAACGGAAAGCTAAATTGATCAGAAAGCGGCAGACGCTGGAACAGATCATGGAAAACGAGCTCTAAAAGCGCTCAGTCCGTTTAATCGTTAGCGGTACACGTAAATCAGCTTACCATCCGATCCATTTTGCGACCGTATGGGCGGTTTCGGTCGCATGTTTGATGCCGCCGGGACCACCGTCGCAATCGCCTACCGCAAAAAACAGCGGAGCTGAACCGCTCAGCTTAATCATTTCGTCAGTCAGAGGGATAAGCCCGGTGGCATTGATGACAGTATCGGCCGCAAAGAAAGCTTCCCCGTCCGGGCCATGGCAGCAGACGCCGTCTTTTGCGATCTTAACGGCTTTGGTATGAAAATGTATCGGCACGGACAGCGTCTTCAGCTTGAGCCTGACGACGGGACCTTGACCGTACGGGCTGCCTTTGATGGTCGGTCCCATCTCAATGATCTCGCTTTTTTTGCCGAGTATGTCAAGATAAACCGCAAGCTCCGAACCTGTGAGACCTGCGCCGAGAATTATGATTTTGCCCTTAGCTTTATCCGGATTTCTATAGATTTCCGCTGCGGTATAAACATTATCCGCATCAATGCCTTCAATGCCGGGTATATTGGGTCTCGATCCGAGCGATGCGATAACGGCGTCGGGGGTGACGGTCTCGATAAGTTCGTTTGTTACCTCACAGCCGAGCCTGACCTCGACACCAAGCCCGGCGATTAACCGCTTCTGCAGCTCGATATATTCGGCCAGATGCTTCTTGAAGGGGACATTCCGCTCGCACAGAAGCACGCCGCCCAGCTTCTCGCTCTTTTCGCAGAGAATGACCTTGTGCCCCTGCCGGGCACAGGAAACAGCGGCCTGCATACCACCGATGCCGCCCCCGGCTACCAAAACGGTCTGCTTTTTTTGAGGCTGCTTACAGCGGAAAAACTCGGCTTCTCTGCCGGTCTCCGGATTTAATGCGCAAAAAATCCTGAAAGAGGGAAAAAGCCCCTGATTGCACTCAAAACAGCGGATGCATTTTACAATCTCATCGTCTTTGCCCGCTCTTGCCTTGTTGGGCAGGTCGGGATCGCAGATTAAAGCGCGGGCAAGGCATATGATATCCGCTTTGCCCGATGAGATGATATCCTCCATCATAACAGGATCCACAATCGCACCGACGCAGGCCACAAGTGACTTTTTTATGTGTTTCTTGATATCGGCCGCATACTTAACATTACGCCCGTCCGGCTCGAACATAGAGGGCGCCCAATACAACGAGGATTCCTTCATCGTGGTTCCGTGGATACCAACGGAACAGTGTATAATATCGGCGTGCCCGTCCAGACACATGGCATATTTAATGCCCTCTTCCTTTCCGTACCCGTCCTCAAACTCCGTGGCCGAGATCCGGAATTCCACAGGGAAACCCCGTCCGCACTTTTCATGAATCGCATCGCAGACGGCTGCGGCAAATCGGCCACGGTTTTCGGCAGAACCGCCCCATTTATCGGTACGCTGATTGGTGACCGGACTGAAAAACTGCTGCGGTAGCCAGCCATGTCCGCCGTGGATGGTCACCATGCCGAAACCGTAGTTCTTCGCCTTCAGCGCGGCTGCGGCATAGTCCTCAATGGTCTGTTCTATCTGCTCTTCGCTCATTGCGTAACAAGGCTTGGTTACATCGTCGTCAACGAAACCGTCGGAAGGACCGAAGGCTGCGTTTGAATACCGTCCGGCGTGCTGAAGCTCCAGAGAGGCCACTGCACCCTGGCGGGAAACCCTGTCCGCCAGCTTATACAAAAACCGCATATGCACCTCGTTGGTCAGGTCGATGCTCATCCCGCCCATCCTGCTGAGCGGTGGATTGATATGACATTCCCCGACGGTGACGGTTGCTGAGCCGCCCATTGCCTTTCTCTCATAATAGGCGATCCAGTCCTCCGTCGGTGTATGGTCAGAGTTGAAATCCATTGATCCGGTAGGGGAACCGAAAATACGGTTACGGAAAATGACATTTCCAACCTTTACAGGCTCAAACAGCTTCGGAAATTTCAACATACTTACACGCTCCTTGTCTTTTTCTGAATTCCGGAAAAATTGTATCATAACGGTTTACGTAAATAAAGCGAAGGGCCTTTATTCAATTGCTCGATATTTGGGGTTCGACAAACACAGACAAAACGGGACAATTAATCAAAAAAAGTTGCATATTTGACAAGATTCGTATACATTGGTAATAGGAGTGAGCTTTATACGGTGGTACCTGCTCTATGGCATATGCGCAAATAATAGCAGGCCCGGATATAAAGGTAATAAAACATATTATGAAACTTTATGTACCGCCGATATGCGGTCGGAATGGGAGGCAGCATGAACAGCATGGCTAGATACGGCAATATTCACGGTTATCCGTACTGCCCGCCTAAAAGTTTTGAAATGATGGGCAAAACATGGCGATTTGTGATTGACGGCAGCGGTGAACTGCTCTTGATTGTTACAGATGAAACAAACCTTACTGTTATAAAGCCCGGAGAACCGCCGCAGACTGCGCCGTATCTTTGCATGAAAGCAGACGATACGGTTTATCTGCTCTGCACAGGCTCGGACGAGCATACCATGATTATTGTTCTGGACACCGGGAAAAACCTGGTATCCTATGTTACGCTGGGTAAGCCGGGGAATAAACAGCCGGAAGCAAAGATTCATTTCGGTGCGGTTGCCCATGAAGGAACCGAGATTCCGGCACAAAGACACTGCTTTACCGACGATCTTTGGGAAAACCGTCTGTGTTGGACCTTCGGTAGCGAGCTTTCCTTTATCCACAGCTATGAATCCGGCTGTAAATGCAGCATTTCCGCGCAAAACGGGCAAAGCGCAATCATGGACGCGAAAGCCGTCCAAATTGGACAAGGTCTGTATTTTCTGCTTATGTGCGGGCAGGAGCCGAACGGCTTTTTTGAGCAAACAAGCTGTTTTTTGATGAATTTCAATCGTATTACTGCTGTGGGGTTTGCCTTCGGGCCGGATATGCGACCGGAGCCTTTTGGCGCTATCGGAAGTTTTGAATAAAAGCGAAACCTTGTAAGCAAGGTCCGCCTTGCGGCTTTTATTAAACACATTCTGTCGGTTTTGCATTGTAAACATGCGGTCGGATACGGTTTCATCAAATCGGATTGAAGCTTGTTATCGCGGCCGTCTGTCCGCGGAAATAGTCTTTCGAAGAGAGTTTCGCTGTTTACAGCGAAGAGAATTTCGCTGTTTACACAATATTGATTTTTCCGCGAATGCAAATATGCTATACTATATATGACAATTGCATTGAGAAGATTTGCGGAGGATAAAACATGAATATTGCGCACTTTCTCGTTCCAAAGCAAAACGTCGCGTTCCTGTATAATGATTTTACATTGCGCCAGGGACTTGAAAAGCTCAGAAATAACGGTTATTCGGCTATTCCTGTTTTAACGCGAGCCAACGAGTATGTCGGAACAGTCAGCGAAGGCGATTTTTTATGGAATTTGATTGACAGCCAGAAAAACAGGGAACTAAAAAAGATAAACATCAAGAACATGGAGGGAATTATGGTCAGCGAAATTTTGCAAAAAGACACCAATTCTCCCGTCAGAATCACCGCAACGATCGAAGAACTGATGTTGAAGGCGCTGGACTACAATTTCATTCCGGTAATAGACGACCGCAATATGTTCATTGGGATCATTACACGAAGAGATATCATCAGGCATTTTATTGATAAAAAAGACAAACTTCCGGCTTAGCCGGAAGTTTGTCTTTTTACAAACCAGTAATTTTGGATTATCTGCCGTATTTGTCAGCCAAATAGAAGTAGCAGGAGGAAGCCCAGGCGGACCAGAACAGGCCTCTTTCGGCATAAGCCGTTAAACTCCGGTCTTCATGTCCCGTCAATGCGTTGTGGATATGGAAAAAACCGTGGTCGCGCAGGATGGCACAGTATTTGTTCGCCGCATCCTTTGCAAGGTCGCCCCGACCGCAGGCCTCCAGTGAAAGAATCATCAGAAATTGCACTGGAACAATTATGCTGCCGCTTGTGAATCCATGTTTGAAGTATTTGCTCGTTAGACCCTCACTGGCAAGGCCGTAAGGGGTATCGAAGCCGTCCGGGCCATACATGAATGTTATGCTTTTGTCAATGATGTCCTGCGGCAGGCGTTTGCCGAGGAAAAGCGCCGTATACAGCGATATCGTATGGGAGTCCGACTGTTGACCGGTTTCGGCGTTAAAGGCAAACCAGCGCTCTCCGTCCCAGAATTTTTCGACGATCTTCGAGGTCAGTTCTTCGGAACGGCTCATCCAGAGCTTGTATTCTTCTTCAGGCCTTCCGATTTCCCGGCCCAGCTTTGCAACGGCTTCCATTTGAAGCGCGAGGGAAGCGTTGAGACCGGGGCACGCACAGGGGAATCCGACATTGAAGTATGGCGCATCCTCCCAGCCGGTTTCGACAATATTCTGGTATTCAACGAGGCCGTCTCTGTCTCTGTCGCGGTGGATGCGGAAGAAATCCGTCCACTTTACCATGCGCTCCCACAGCCAGACCTTGCTTTCTGTTCTAATACCGCTGAGATCGAGGTTTTCCATCATCCAGAGCAACACTCCGCCGTGTATGGGCGGTTTCATTCCGATGCTCGGGGCTGCGCGATAGCTCAGACCGTCGTACGGGCGGCCGTTTACATCCTGATAATCAAAGGCGGAGCAGAATATTTCCCAGGCAAGGTTGACATCGCGGGAAAGCCAGACCGCCTGCATCGGCTGTTGCCATAAAAAAGCAGCTTCAAAAATACAGTGGATCATTTTAACCATCGTACGCTTGTAGGAGGCTTCGCCATCCGGCTCAACCATCATGCTCCAGGTCTGCCAAAGCGCCTGCCTGCGCGCGCTTTCATATTTCGCGGGAAGACTCGGCATAATCCTTGCGCAGAAATCCTCAAAATCTGCTTTAACGGAGTTTACACAATCCTCATAGGAGGGGTACTGATCCATCGGTCTGTGCAGAGGATCAACCATGTATTCTTCAAAACCGAGCTGCAAAACGCCGTTTTCATCGGGTGACATTTCCATATAGACCGGATTAGATTGCGTCAGCTTGCCGGTAAAGGGTAAAAGCACGAGCCGGGCCGGACCGAAATCGAACATGCGGGCTCCGCTGTCTTCCATCAGGTTAATCGAGCCGGGCGACAGGAAACTCATGGTCGGTGTAATCCGAAGCGTAAGGCCATCCGTGCCGCGGCACATGACGAGCTTACGTTCGCCGATACAAAAGCGGACGGAACCCCAAACCGATTCCAAAATCACCTCATATGGCGTCGTGGAGATTACACAGGGGAGAACGGTCCCGTCTTTGACGAGTTCCAGCTTTACCTGCCGAAATCCGTTGCTCTTTGACATATCATAGCTCGATATTCTGCAGTTGCAGAGCCAGAGCGTGCATTTACCGTACAGGTCTTCGCCGTGATTGTCGTTGGCGAAGGCAAGGAAAGAACCTCTTCGGGAATACGGCGCATCGAGCAAATCGACAAACAGACTGCTTTTGATCATATCAGCTCCAAACTCCGCGGGCATATATGAGCCTGTCGGCTAAGCCGCGGTAGCCGCTTTTACGGCGAGCGGCACGCCGAATTTTGTAATGAAACCGGTTTTCTCTCCGTAAGCCGTGTCAGTCACTGCCGGTTATATCGGCACAGATATCGTCCAGTATGCGCTTGACTTCCTCTTTGGCGGCCAGCATATAGTTTCCGTTGAGCTTGTAGTAGATTTCCGTACCGGCTTTTCTGGACACCTGAACGACAAGGTTTTCGCACAGTGAAAGTAGATAACGGTCAACGGTTGAGCGGGCGATGTATAACTTTTTGGCCAATTGCGAAACGGTATGCTCACCCTTGCGAAGCTCCTGGATAATATCGTATTTGACTTCGTTTCCGAACGACTGACCAAAGGAAATGATACTGATGTTCGTATAATCGCTCCAGCGCGTAATCGTCTGTCTGCTGCTTGCGCCGATAAAGAATAAGTGGTTAATACCGTTGAAGGCCGGTTTGTGAAACAAAGCGAGGTGCTCCATCAGATGAATGGTGAAGTATTCCTCTGCGATACTCATATTGTCCTGAATTTCATACATGCGCTTGATGATAGACTCGTACCGGATATATTCTTCGAAAATCCTGTCGATCATTTCCGGGACGAGCTTTTCGTGAAAGGCCTCAATTTTATTGAAGCAATACGACATGTATTCGGAAAGTGATGCGGCAAGAGACTCAAAATCCTGAAAAAAGTCCACAAAATACACGAGGTTGTTACCATGCGTGTTAAGCAGAGAAAGCGCGTGCAGGCAGCTTTTCATATCACCGGCCAGCACACCGTTTATATCCAGTTCGTTTTGGTAGCCAATCAGATAATACTCGATGCAAAACCGTCTGAATGCTTCGCCACAAAGCGAAGCAAAAAAATCCGCAGGGCGCTGCTGAGAAAAATCATGGGTTTCCCAGAGGTATTTGAACATTAAAGTCAAATTGGTAGACTTCGGATCATAATAGAAAAACGGATACAGTTTGGCGGGCGGGTCTATTTTTCGTTTACCCGCGCGAAACAGATCAAAATATGTAAAAGGGTCTTCTTCCTGATTGCTGAAAATCTTCTCTCTGTATTTCAATGCATTCTGGTTGAAATAGATCATTGTATAACCGATAACATCCATAAGAATGCCCGGTTGCGCCAAGTAATTCATCCAAAAACCTCCCAACCTTACTTAATCAGCCGCTTACTTGAAAAATAGCACGAAGCGGAGCAACTTTCAAGTGTGATTGGCGAATATCGGAAACGGGCATAAATCATTAACCATATTTCGGTGAGGTGATATACGCCGAGGATCTTTGTGAAAATTGTTCAAACATGATAAAATGACAACTGAAATTTGGCAAAAATGCCGATACACAAGAAGAAATACAGGCAATCCGGGAAAGGGATGATTTCTAAAAAAGTTTGACAAAAAATGAAGTTCGCAATTATCGGTAAATTAATCACCAATATTCAGGCAACAGAAAAAACAGGAAGCTTCAGCTGCATAGCCTCGGCAGAAAGCAGGGCTGCAGTGAAGAGCATTACTGAAAACCGGTCAACCGATGTCGACAACAGAAAACAAGACCCGTCGGTCATGCAGCATATCAGGTACAGGATTGACGACATAGTGTAAGTATTAATTGAAAACATGCACATTTGCAACCGATTTGTATGGATTAGCCCGATGACCTGTAACAGAGGATTACCATACCAACATGAAAACAATCCCCAATATTGAGATAGGGTAAAGAATAAATTTGTCATCGCACTGTTGAGAAATAAAGCAGGATTTGTTATTATGTAAGTATAAACACATGTTCAATGTATTTTGGAGGCGATATGATGTTTCAATTTGCACCCGTATCCGACCGTATTAAACGTATCCGCGAAAAGCGTGATATGTTTACGCAAGGCCGCGATATTACAATCAACACCGAACGTACGAAAATCTATACCGACTATTATAAGTCGCACCCCAATGAGTTTCCCTTGCTCAAGCGTGCCGGAGCGCTTCTCGACTGGGCGCAAAAACGAAAAATCTCGGTATTCGACGACGATATTTTCGTCGGAACGCCGGGGCCGGATGAAAAGTGCCTGACGCTGTACGTCGACGGCGGACCCGGCTGGATCAAGGGCATCATCGACGAGAAGACGTTCAAAAAAGCATGGCAGTCCGATGGACCGGTGCATATGAGTGACGAGCAGCGCGACATTCTCAAAGAAGCGATAGAGGTCTGGGAGGACATCAGCATCAGCAAGATGTTCGAGGGCGTGGTCACGGAAGATTTTCTTGACGGCTTCGGGAACGGCGCCTGCATGAACTATATGCTCGATCACAGCGATGGAAAAATACATGCCGCCGCAGGCATACAGGGACACTATGTTGCGAATTTCAACAAAGCCGTAAACGTTGGCTTCGGTGAAGTGCGCAGGCAGGCTCTGAAGAAAATTGAGCAGCACAAAGGAAAAATCAGCGGCGATTATGCAAAAAAGCATGTTTTTTATCATGCCGTCGTCCGCGTCTGCGATGCCGCTATTCTGCTTGCCAAGCGGTATGCGCAAGCTTGCCGCGATAAAGCCGCGACAGTTGCGGATAAAGCGCGCAAAGAAGAACTAAACAAAATGGCGGATTCACTGGACTGGATCATGGAAAATCCCGCGCGTACTTACTGGGAAGGTCTGCAGGTCATTATCCTGTATCAGCTGCTGCTTGTGACCGACGCACAGCAGCACGGCCAATCCATGGGTCGTGTTGACAAGTATATCGGGCATTTTATTGTTGAGGAACTCGAAAAGGGACTGATAACGCCCGAGCAGGCTCAGGAGTACATGGACGCTTTCGTGCTGCGCGTATGCGATATCATGGTCGTGCACGGAATGATGCTCAACAACAAAAGAGTTATCGAGCTAAACGAGAGCGGTATGAACGCATATATGGCGATCTACAACGGCATGACCGCTACGGGAGGCATTGTTATTACAGTCGGCGGCTCAACGCCCGACGGGCAGGACGATTCGACGCCTGCGACATATTACATGCTTCAGACATACGGCAGAATGAAACTTACCGATCCGACAATCGCGCTTCGCATCCATAAAAACACGCCGGATGAAATCTGGCAGTTAGCCATCGAATCCAGCAAGCTCTGCGGCGGCATGCCCCAGCTGCAAAACGATGAAGTCATTGCTCCGTCACTGATTAAATGCGGTTTTTCCAAAGAAGATGCGTACGATTACAGCATCGTTGGCTGCGTTGAACCCGGCGGAACGGGGAACGAGTGGTCGGCGTCCGGTAACAACGGAAGCGACTCGGTTTGGGATATGATGCAGGTCATTTCGCTGATGATTAACGGCGGCGTCAACCCGAAGACCGGAAAGATGGCGCTTCCCTGCAAGCAGTTTTGGGAATATGAAAGTTTTGAGGAGGTCAAAGAGACCTTTACAAAGCTGATGGAATATCTACTGGACTGGACTGTGTCCTACGCTTGTATGTATGAACTGGCCTACTCAACCTACTTCCCGTGCATTGCCGCCTCAACAATGATGGAAGGTTGCATGGAAGCCGGAAAAGACGTGACAGAGGGCGGTGCGAAGTATAACCGTACCGGCCTGACAGCATGCGGGACTTCCAATGTCGCCGACAGTCTGATGACCATCAAAAAGCTTTGCTTTGATGATAAGACGGTTACGCTTCGCGAACTGTATGATGCAATGAAGGCAGACTGGGTCGGATATGAACAGCTCAGACAGACGATCATCAACGAGGTTCCACATTACGGTAACGACAATGAAGAAGTCGATGGACTTGCTTCTTGGGCGCTTGGCCAGTTTGCGGAAATGATGAAACGGAAAATGGGACCCAGAGGCTATTACTCCGGAGGCACCTTTACAATGACGGCGCATATTTATTTTGGCAAAAAGCTGGATGCTACGCCCGACGGAAGAAAAGCGGGCGAACCGATTGCGGACGCAATTTCACCGCGCCAGGGTTTTGACAAGAACGGCCCCACAGCTTACCTCAGGAGCGCTGCAAAGCTGCCGCATCTTGAGCTTGCAAACGGAGACCAGCTCAATATCCGCTTCACGCCGACTGCCGTACAAGGTGACGAGGGAACAGAGAAGCTGAAAAACCTGTTTCGCACCTATTTCAAGCTCGGCGGTATGCAGGTGCAATTCAATGTGGTCGGCACGGATAAGCTTCGCGCAGCGCAGGAAGAACCGCTTGCACACAAGGATTTGATCGTCCGCATCGCCGGTTTTTCGACATATTTTGTCACGCTTCACCGGGAGGTACAAAATGACTTCATAACCCGCACCGAACAAAGCCTTTAATAAGGTAGTAAGGCGCGGCTTGAGGCGGACCACCACCGAGCGAGATTTTCTGAAGCGCCCGGCGGCGGGTTTATCGCAGCATTGGTTAAACAATGAGCAAAAAACTTTTATGAAAATGCAAGAAACTATTGCCAATAACACTGAAACAATCAAGGCAGCCATCCCGGCTGCCTTTGGTTGCGGAGCTGATCCCAAGCATTAAATCATTATAATTGGGAGGTTTGTTTCATGATTTCCGAAAAGGAAAACTATAAAATGCTGCTCAGAGGAGAGATTCCCGAATTCGTTCCGAAATACCGCATGATGGATTGGATGGTTATGCCTTCGCTGTTTATGGATCTTACGAGTCCGGACGGAAATAAAATGAATGAGTTTGGCGTACAGTACGCGACGACGCCCGCATCGATGGGTGCGCATATGGCGGCTCCCGGAAAGGAAATCCTAAAAGATATCAGGAAATGGCGCGATGTGATAAAGACGCCCGATCTATCCAATGTGGACTGGGAAGCACTGGCGAAAAAGGATCTTGAGAAAAAAGATATTAAAAACGATCCTGTGGTTATTTTTGCGGGCGGTTACTTCATGACTTTGATGGACTTCATGTCGTTTACGGAAGGACTGTGTGCGATGCATGAAGAGCCTGAGGAAGTTTACGCGCTGTTTGATTACCTCAGCGAGTATTATCTTGAGCGGCAGCGCGCCATGATGAAATACTACCATCCCGATGTTTACTGCCTGGTCGACGATACGGCGGCCGCACGATTTCCGTTCATCAGCGAAAAAATGTACCGTGAGCTGGTCATGCCATTTCACAAAAAACATGCGGATATGGCTCTGAATGACGGTCTGCTGATCAGCATGCACTGCTGCGGGAAGTGTGAGTCGTTTGCCGATGCCTGGCTCGAAATGGGCGTTTCGGCCTGGGAACCCGCGCAGGTTTCAAACGACCTTGCAGGCATGAAGAAAAAATACGGGCGAAAACTCGCCATCATGGGCGGTTGGGACAATACCGGCCGCATTTCATTTCCGGAGGCCTCCGACGAAGAGCTTCGCGAGGAGCTGTACAAATGCATAGATACGCTTGCTCCGGACGGCGGTTACGCATTCATGGCGTTTGTCAACGGCGATCCGGAAGATGAAAACGTCAAAAGAAAGAACGCAATCATCGAGGACATATACCAAAACTACGCCAAGTGCTATTATCAAAACAACTAAACCCTATGGATGACGGAGATTAATAAAGAGGCGTCGGACTGCTGGTTTTTATCCGCTGTTTCTCCCCAGACAGGCAAAATTTCCGATACACAAAAAAATCTTGAGGCTATTTTGCTAAATCTGCTTTTTGGTTGCCTGCAATAGCTTTTAAAAGCCTACAATAACTTGACGCCGTCGCCAGCTTTACTACTGATTGCCTTTTCCCTGCTTCTTGTGTTATCATATTCATGCGAAGCTCTCCCTTTTTGGTTAATGGTCTTGTCGTGATTCCATTTTACCATATCTGGGTTTGGGCTTCTCTTCTTTTTAGGTCATGTCATTTTAGCGCATATATTATCCCTAATAGCACAAGCCTGTATGGGTCGCTTTTTTGTATAGTTTACATAGTTGGATCCGGTGCTTGCGCATTTATTGGTTAAAAAAAATTTAGCATATTGCCGGTTATAGCATTGCCCATAATTTGGGCAACTACGCGGAGAAACCCGGCTTGCTGCCGGGTGAATGGCAGAAAAAATATTAAATAATGGTTAAAACACTGAAAAAGACTTGCATTGAGCCAGGAAAAGCGCTGCCCGATATTTGGTGATTAATGTCGGGCGTTATACCAATTGTGTTGATTTGATTCCTTTTTTCGGCTAAGATAGTAAAGACTATGCGTTAGCAGATAATAAGGCGTTTTTGAAAGGAGACTATATGAAAAAAAGAATCGCATTTATCCTGGCACTCACCGTAATTGCCGTTCTGTTTACCGGATGCGGCAATGCGCCGGTAGATAGCGATACCTCTTTAATTCCGGCGGACGGTTCCGCATCTCCGTCCCAGACAGAAACCGCGACTACGCCGGATGACGAGCAATCGCCGTACAATTTTGCTGCAGGTAAATTTGAAACGGATGAGCTGGGTTTTCCGAAAAGCACATATGATTACGAATTGCCCATCAGCACAACGGACGAGGTTTTGACCTACTGGACGACCTGCTTTATTTCCGATTTGCTGCCTGAAGAGGGGTATGACGCCATTGATTTCCAGATTGCGGAGCAGGAAACCACGGGAATTGATATAGAGTATCTGGTCATACCCTGGCAGACGAGAAGCGACAACTTTACAACGCTTTTGGCGGCGGATGATTTGCCGGATCTAATGAATCAGGTATCCAATTTTTATGCCGGCACAATGATCAACGGAATAGAAGAGGGCTACTTTGCGAATATATACGATTTCAAAGAATATTGCCCGAACTATCTGTATTTTGCAATATCCCATGATGACGACCCGAATGTTTATCCTACTGTGTTTTTGAACGACACCACAATTTTCGGATTCATAAACATGAAGACAATGGCATTCCCGTCAGCGGGTACTGTCGGAGCGCGAGGCGACTGGCTCGACGATTTGAACATGACAAATGACGATATCGTAACAGTTGACGATTTGTATAATCTGGCCAAGCTGTTCAAGGCGGAAAAAGGCGCGCAATGGCCTTTCTTCATAACAAACAACATTGATATGCCGGGCTTTTTCTCCTGTTATGACACCTACACCTGCCTGAGCAATCCGACACAGGCCAAATTCCCGGGTGCAAATGTGGGACCGAATGGGAAAGTGGAATTTTATTATTCCAACAACAAATCGCAGGCGTTTGTTGCCGAGATGGCCAAATGGGTTTCTGAAGGACTGATAGATCCCGACTGGACTTCCAAGGATACGGGCGAGGGGGATCAGACAATAACCGGTGTTGCCGGTATCGCGCCTCAGATTCCGACCATGGTCGGCGCAACAATCGCGGCAACCGATGATCCGGACTGCTACTGGGTATGTTTGAAAAGACCGATGCTGCTGGAAGGGCAGGTATTCCACCTTGGGGATACCGCAAGCTATACGACCTACGGCGATACCGAGATCAGCGCAAAATGCGAGAACATTCCACTGGCGGTCACCTGGTGTGACTGGCGCTACAGTCCGGCTGGTTCATTCCTTGCCAGCTACGGCGTGGAAGGCACAACATGGGAATATGACGACAACGGTAACATACGTGCGACCGATTTTGTGCTAAGCCATGAGAGCGGCCAATCATTTAACTTCCTGATGACACTGTTTGCGTATAACATGTTTGCCGAGCACGGACTCAAAATTATTGAATCTGAGCTGATGTATGATCCCGACGGCGGAAGGGCGGTTATTGAATGGTACGAATATTTCCAGGATTACGAGTATGACGGCGCGTATGAATGGCCGAAGGGATTCTCGCTCAATTCAGCACAGTCTGAGGAATACATGCAGTATGCGGCAGATCTGGACACTTACATATCAGAGAATGTCATATCGTTTGTCAACGGTGACAGGCCGTTATCCGAATGGGATACCTATATCTCGCAGCTGCAAACGATCGGGCTTGAGCAGGCGATTGCGGTATATCAGCAGGCATATGATGCGTACATCGTGGCCAACGGTTGATTGTGCAGGAGAATTCCGCTGCTGATTATTCCGAAACAAAACAACCTCAAGAGATTTCCATATGGAAATCTCTTGAGGTCACTTGGATAGTCATACACTTTACAGCTCTATTGAAGAACAGTATAATTCTGAAATGAATACATAAATGGAGGATGGAAATGGCCGTCATCATCAAGAACAAGCTGGAAACCGACGGTGTTTACGATACCCTTATGATAAACAGCATCAGGGGCGATGCTCCGCCGAGGTATAAAACACCGATATCCCCAAGAGAAAACTTTTTCCGCTTTCTCAAAAACGACAAACCGGTTTGGTTGCCCAATACCGCAGACTTTATTACCTTTATTCCGAAAATATTCGCGGATAATATAGCGCGTGCCTTTGTTTTTGACAATGAGGCGTTTGATCCGGATAATAACGGCGGCGGACCCGACGCGTTTAACGTCGAATGGGAATATATACCTGCAGTCGGCGGCTCAATGGTGCGGCCCGGAAATCCGGTGAAAATACCCGATATCTCCAGATGGGAAGACTATATCGCGTTTCCCGACCTGAACAAGCTTGATTGGGCGCATTACAGAGCGCTCAACAAGGGGATTGTCGAGGACGATCGCGTAAAGGTCGTATGGGTAATGAACGGCATTTTTGAAAGGCTCATATCATTTATGACGTTTGAAAATGCCGCTCTGGCTTTGATAGACGAGGATCAGCAGGAGCATGTGCACAGGCTTTTTGATAGGCTGTGCGATTTTTATGATGAATTGGTTGATAAATTCCATGTGTATTACGGGGCGGACGGAATCTATTTCCATGACGACTGGGGTTCTCAGAGAGCTCCGTTTTTCTCGGTAGATACGGCCCGGGAAATGATTGCGCCGTATTTAAGACGTTTTTGCGATTCCTGCCATAAAAGGGGGATGTATGTCGAATTGCATTCCTGCGGAAAGATCGAAACGCTTGTGCCTGTTATGATCGAAGCCGGCGTCGATATTTGGTCGGGTCAGGAAATGAATGATAAGGTTATGCTGGTGAAGAAGTACTGTGACCGCATTAAGATCGGCGTGTTTCCCAGATTGCCGATGGATAATGCTACCGACGATGATGTGGTAAAAGCTGTTGAGCAGTTGATGGAAGAGTATAAGGGATGCCTGCATGGGCTGGCAGTGTTCCCGATGCAATTTAACTCAGACCTGTTGTACAGGGTGATTTACGACAGGACATATATGGTCATGTAGCGTTAAAAATGCGCCGGGCTCCAAATACCTGATCGGAGCCCGGTGTTATCATGTTTTTGCGCGGAAAAACGGGCAGATAACCCGAAGACACGGCACAGGTACGGTCTGTTGCGCTGAATGTATTGACAAGTTGACAAAGGAAAGATATGATTATTTAAATGAAAAAAACAGTCCTATTTTTGTTTCTCCCGTGGTAAACCTCTGCAAAGGAAAGCTGAAAAACGACATCGGCTTCCGGAGATAACCGAAGCCTGATTTTTATAGCCATTCCTTTCCCGGCAAGGGAGAATGGTTTTTGTCATTTATGGATTATACCGGAAAGGGATGAACCTTGGTTTGAAAAAAGCGGGAGCCAATAATATTATCGTCAAAAAAGAAAACAGAAACTCGATTGTTGATCTGCTCTTTCAAAAGCATGGGATGAGCAAGCCGGAAATTGCCGGTATACTTGGGCTAAGTCTCCCGACCGTATCGAATATTATCAAGGATTTGATCAATGACGGGCTGGTAAGGGAAAGAGGAATGCTGGCCTCTTCCGGCGGCAGAAAACCGATTGAATTGGTTCCGGTGTATGACGCGAGATATGCGATCGGCGTAAAAATTGAAAACGAAAGCATCAGCCTGATCATCATCGATCTGGGCGTAAGGACAATTTATCAAAAAGCCTTGTTTCTGCCTTTTGAAAATACCGATGAATATTGGAACAGCCTTGCACTTCATCTCCGGTATGCGATTGAGGACAGTATGATCGACGAGAGCAAGCTGCTTGGGATCGGTATCGCCGTACCGGGCGTGGTTAACATAAACAATTCAATGATCGAGGTGGCGCCGACGCTGAAAATCAAAAAAATGCCGCTGGACAAGATCGCAAACAGTTTTCCCTATAAGGTTAAGGTGGGAAACGACGCGAACCTGATGGGCTATGCGGAATTGTACCGGAGAGAGTCTGTCAGCAGTGCGATATGCCTTTTCATCAACAAAGGAATCGGCGGAGCCATACTCATCAACAGCGAGGTTTTCGCGGGCAAGAATTGCAGTGCCGGAGAGTTCGGGCATATGACGATCGTGGAGAACGGAAAGGTATGCTCCTGCGGGAAAAAAGGCTGCTTTGAGGCCTATTGTTCTTTGGATGTCCTGACCGAGTTTGACAAGCGCAATCTCGACCACTTTTTTCAGGAACTCAAGAACAACAACCGGGCGTACCGCGATATATGGAACGATTACATGGAACATCTTACCACCTCGCTGGCCAATATCAACCATATATTTGATTCCAACATCATTCTGGGCGGCGAGCTGGAGAAATATCTGAAGGATTATTTGGATGAGCTGCTTGACCGAGTGCAGGAAAAGTCGGTAATTTCGGACAATAAGGTCCATATTGAGCTGTCCAAGTACGGCAAAAATGCCTGTGAGATCGGAGCAGCGCTGCTGTTCGTGGAGGAATTTTTGAAGATCTGATCCGGCAATCCGTTATGAAAAAAACTTTTTCTCTCTCAGACCTGCGGGCGTGATGCCGAAATGCTGCTTGAACAGCCTGTTCACATGCCCCGAGCTTCGACCGGAAAGCTCGTACATTTTCTCAATGCCGGCTGTAAAATTCTCCTGCTTCTGCATCTGCGTCAGAAGCGACTCGAACCAAAGCGGGATATAATCGTTTTTCTTATCCCTGCAGACCAGAAAATAACGGGTGAGCAACGCCGCGAGCATTCCTCTGATGTGAATGCGCGCGCTTTTTTTATCGAGCGTACTGAGTACCCTGAAATCCTCACAGCAGGACATGAAATGCTCTTTTTCCAATGAGGAAAGCATCGCATAAGGCGGCGTTAAACAGGTCAGAAGCTCATGAAAATCCGAAGGCTCTCCCTGAAAGTCGAGCACTTCCGCAATCGCTTTGTTCATGAATGCTGAATTTATGAATTGACAGTCGTTTTTCCCGTCATATTCATGACAATGTGTGTCCTCCGGCCTTATGAATACCAGCGCGCCTTCGCTGAGCCTCTGCGTCTGACCATTGACAAAATGCAGGCATTTTCCGGAGGTAATCAAGAAAAACTCGTAAAAAACATGATTGTGCAGCGGTGTGGCGTATTTGATTGACTTGATCAGATCAGCATTCGATTCCAAATCCGGATCGATATAAACATCAGGAATTCTGATAGCACTCATCGAATATCCGTTCTCCGGCGAACAAAAAGTGATCAGATCCGGTGTTTCTGCTGGCGCGCGCTCTGCCTTATTTCGCCGGTAATACGGCAGAAATTGCCCTCAACGCCCATTTTCTGCATAAACTGGTCCGATGAGGGGGATGCGATAGAAGATGTCAATTGCAGAAAAAACGGTATCCGCGAATGGGTATGACCAATGGGTATGTCCATTGGTCATGTTCGTATTGTTCAAAAAAACGTCAAAAAATCATAAGATTACAAAAGAATACCATGTTAATATAGCGTTGTGGTGTTTTATGCACCGGTGGAATACATCGAGAACCGTTACCGGGAGGCGCCCTTAAAAAATAGTGATGATTCCACCAAGGGATCGTTTTATCTGCGCAAGGCGCACTGCATGTTTGGTTGGGACTGGGGGCCCAAACTGCCGGACATGGGCATATGGCGGAGCATTTCGATCAGAGGCTACAAGAACGCCAGAATTGAGGATGTTTACATAACGCAAAACCATCTGGAATCTAAGGTTGAGTTGGATGTTCGCATCAGCGTTTTCAATCGGAGCGGGCGGAATGTAAAGGCTGCGGTAAAGATCATCGGACCTGACAAATCCGAAATTGAGAAAACAGAGAATACCGGCGAAAATCCGAAGCATATCCGGTTGGATATTGAAAACCCGAAGCAGTGGTGGCCGAACGGTTTCGGGGAACACCCGCTTTATACGGTCGAAGTGTTTTTGCTTGGCGCAGCGGAAAGCGAGCCGCTGGACAGCAATAGAATCAAAATTGGCCTGCGCTCTTTGAACGTGAAATAGGAAAAGGACAAATGGGGAGAATCCTTCAGTTTTACGGTGAATGGGGTATCGATTTTCGCAATGGGCGCAAATTACATCCCGGAAGACAGCCTTCTGGGCAGGCGCAGCAAAGAAAGAAGCGGGAAACTGATTAAAGACTGTGTGAAGGCCAATTTCAATATGCTGCGCATCTGGGGCGGCGGTTATTATCCGGATGATGATTTCTATGACCTTTGTGATGAAAATGGCATCATTTTATGGCAGGATTTTATGTTTGCCAACGCGGCATATGACCTGACTGACGAATTTAAGGAGAATGTGACACAGGAAGCGATCGACAACATTCGCCGGCTTCGGCACCATGCCTCTCTTGGCCTATGGTGCGGAAACAATGAGATCGAGGGCGCGATGGGCTTATGGGTATTTGACTTGGAATATACGCCGAAGCTGAAGATGGATTACATAAAGCTGTTACAGGTTCTGTTACCGGAGCTTGCAAATACGTACGATCCGAATACATTTTACTGGTATTCCTCGCCCTCCAGCGGTCCGGACCTTTATAACCCGATGGATCAAACAAGAGGCGATCTGCATTCCTGGGGCGTATGGCACAGCCTAGGCGTTTGCAAAATTCGTGGAGCTGGCGCTGAAGAATGCGGACACAGTTTTCAGCGACAACTATTTCGATATCCCGACTTCGGAGGTCAAGATTGTCAAGGTGCAAAAAGACGACTTATCCAAATCGATGACACTGGAAGAGTTCCGGAAAGAGCTGACCGTCCGAAGCATGTATGACGCCTATCTGACATAAAGCGAAATTAAGGGGAAGCTAAAAAGACAGGAGATGTAAAAGTCACCGTCTCCTGAGAGTTTATGCAAATATGGGACGGGGCTGTTTCTCGCCGAAGAGAAGCAACCCCGTCCCATAACGCTATTTAGAAGACGATTTCCGCTCGTTTATCCTCGTCCATGATCATATTGGCAAGCATGTCGTTTTTGAAGGTCCGGGCCGGCAGCAGGCAAAGAATGTGAACCTCCTGCGCGCTGACCGGGTATTGCGTGCCATGCAAAACCATGGAGTTCAGCTTGACAAAGGTGCCTTTGGGTACGATAAAAGCCTCAAGCATTTCGACCGAAAAGGTTTTGGGTTCTCCGAATGCCGCACCGACAAAAATGATGACATCACCGTCAAGCGGTAAAAGGCCTTCGCAGGTATATTGATGGGCCTCCAGGAAGGAGACAATATTCTTTTCAGTCCTGGTGACATGGCATACGGAAACCGTGGGCAGACTGCGTGAATCGAAATCCAGTGTGATCATATCAGGAAAAAAACCGAACGGAGGCAGAAGAGACTTTTTCGCCAGCTCGTCTGTATCCAGCAGGTTTTGATATACGCCGTATTTCTGAAAAGCTTCCGGTGAAAGCTGCCGTGCTTTAATTGTTTTCATAAAATTAGTTCCTTTCTTTTCGATTTTAAGCAGTCATTTACGCCTATAAGCTGTATATGCCCTGTTCGTGCGCATTGTCAAACTTCACGTTCAGATAACGGGCGGCTTCCCGTAAAACGGGCAGATACTTGCCGTATATACCGCCGATATGATGAATGTAAGGGCCGAACATCAGCTTTTCTTCCCAGCGCTTCCAATTGTCCACCTCAAGCCAGACATAGGTTCCGGTGGTTTCGGGACCTGTGGTGGTTTTGCCCTCACCGGCGAACAGAGAATACTCTCCACCCATTTCGTCGAAGCGGCAAAGCGTAAGGTCACCCTGCTTGAGCTCAAATGTTTCCTGCCAGTTGTCCAGACCGGGCTTAGCGTCTTTTGCGCGCAGGGAATACGGGAACGGTCCGCAGTGCCATAAAAGCTCGGCGTTGTCGTTTTGCGGATGGCGGATCGTCAGGTCCGCCAAAAAACAAGAGTCTTCATACAATGCGCAGGCACGCAAAATAGCCATTGTGACAGCGCCGTTTACATCGCATTCGCAGGATATCGGAAAGCCTTCGTCGGTGAGATCACCAATGGCGAAGCAGGGACATACACCGAAACCGAAGGAGAATGCCGACCAGCATTCAAAGGAGGCCGCGGAACAGTTTTGTTCCTGCATTACCCTGCCGATGGCGAGCTTCAAGGCCGCGGCCTTTTTTAAGCTGTCCTCAAATTTGACTTCGGGCATACCGGGGAAAGGAGGCATCGTTTTGATCGGATCAAACCTTGCTTTAATGCTTGTACAGTAGGTCTCGAATTCCGGGTCGTTTTCATCGATCATGCGCATCGCACGTCCGGTCAGCGAGCTGGGGGAGACGGGTACCGTTGTAATCTTGAAGCGGTTAACCAAATTTGCATCGTTTGCCATAACGCTCAAAAAAGAGGAAGGTCTGTCGCCGATTTTCAAAATACGCAGGCCGTTTATATCCCTGATGATCGCAGAAAAACGGATAAAGTTTAAAAACCCTTCCGCAAAAGCGGGATCATCGGATGCCACATTATATATGTAACTGAAGGTGACGCCATAATTCCGCATGACTTTTGTTGCGGCGAACATACCGCATTGGGTGTCTCTGCCGCGTGCAAGATCGGTGTTCGGCTTTTCGTCGCGCGCACCCCAGACCAGCGTCGGAAGCTTGAAGGCCGAGGCAATGCCGGCTGCGACCGTTTCCTCGCCGAAATCGCAGAAGGGGATAAACAGAGCGTCGATACCGGCATCGGCAAATTTCTTTACCGCTCTCGGCACAACATTCTCCTCCCGGGCTATCCCATTTTCGCAGAGATCGTCGATGTCCACAATGTTCAACAGATCAGGTTTTAAACTGCGGATAACCGACATAAACTTGTCTTTCTGCGTCTTGGCCGCGTCCATGCTCAGAAAGGAACGCTTGACCGGGGCAACGCCAAGGGTAATGATTTTGCCCATGAATGCACATCTCCTTATATAATAAAAATTTTCATGCTAAAGCATTCCTGCCAGGTCTTCGTTGTGCATACCTATGATGAATGTATCAGCTGTTATACTGCGATCGGCCAAAGTGTCGAGGATACCGTTAAAAGTCGGTCGTGCGCCTATTAAAGCCGATTCCAGAGGGGAAATATCGGTCTGGCTGAAAAAGTCGCCGAATATACGCACGTTTTTAATCGTGCCGTTTTTAATGTCCAAAAGCAATTCGACGAAGCCGAATGCGAATTGCTTTTCCGTTTTCATTGTATAAGGCGGCGATTGGCTGTAATTCCATTCCCAGGCTGCGTATTTCCTGTCGCGCAGTTCGTTAATTTCGCCGATTGCATCGCGTGTAAGGTCTCTTTTCATAACGCCTGAGGGAAACAGGGAATTGAGCAGAAGCCTGCGGAAATCACCCATCGTCGCGTCGGTGTGCTCGCTGATATTGGTTACGCGGCTTTTGATGGAAGAAACACCCTTGCTTTGCAGCTTGAGCGTTGACGGTGTCAGGGCCGCTTCAAGGAACTGCAGGTTTGTGTTAAACAGCAGAGTTCCGTGATGCAAAACGCGGCCGTGGCGCGTATACTGTGCGTTACCGGAGAATTTGCGGCCGTCGATGGTCAGATCGTTGCGCCCGGACATCACCGCGAAAACGCCGATGTCGGTAAGCGCACGAAGTACGGGTTTGATAAAATAGACGAAATCATGCGCATTGTCCGTATTTCGGGCGTCTGTGATAAATGTAAAGTTTAAGTTTCCACTATCGTGATATACCGCGCCGCCGCCTGACAGCCTTCGCACGACCTGAATATCATGTTCACACACAAAATTCCGGTTAATTTCAGCAACCGTATTCTGATGCCGTCCGACCACAACCGCATTCTCGTTCTGCCAAAGACTAAAGTAGCTTTCTCGCCAATCGAACTGCTCAAAAACATATTCCTCAAAGGCCATATTGAAAAAACAGTCCGTTGAGCCGGTCTCCAGAAAGACCATCGCTTCACCGCCTATGATAAAAGGTAAGTGTTAAGTACCAAGCCGTGCGCGCCGTATTTTCTCGACGGTTTGGAAAGAGAGCTTTGGCGTATGACAGCTCAGGGGCAGAATTTTTTCGTGAATGGCGTCGAGAATCCATTCCGCTTGAGGATAATACAGGTTTTCAAGCTCGGGGCATGGTGAAATGACATTTGGCGCTCCGATCACGACAGGGGGTGCGTCAAGGAAGTCAAAAGCAAATTCGGTCAGATTGCGGGCTATATCGTTTAAAAAGCTGCCGCGTTCGCAGGCGTCGGAGACAAGCACGAGCCGCCCGGTCTTTTTGACGCTATCCACAAGCAGGCTGTAGTCAAACGGAACGAGACTGCGTGCGTCGATTACTTCAGCGGAAAGCCCCTTGCCAATAAGCATATTCGCTGCCTCGAGACCGGCATATAGGGAAGCGCCGATGGTCAGAATCGTAATGTCCGAGCCCTTGCGCTTGATATCCGGCAGGCCGATGGGAATTTCATAATCCGCTTCCGGTACCGGATGAAACCGTTCACCCATATCGTAAAGCTTCTGGCTTTCAAAAAAGACGACGGGGTCTGTGCCGTTCAGCGCCGCTGTCATTAAACCCTTGGCATCATAGGGCGTTGCGGGAAAACAAACCTTAAGACCGGGGATATGCGCTGTCAGGGCTGTCCAGTCCTGTGCGTGCTGAGCGCCGTATTTGGAGCCGACGGAAACGCGGAGCACCACCGGCATCGTCAGCACACCCGCGCTCATGCTCTGCCACTTGGCCAGCTGGTTGAACACCTCGTCTCCGGCCCGTCCCAAAAAGTCGCAGTACATCAGCTCAGGGATTGCGCGCCCGCCCATTAAGCCATAACCGACCGCGGCCGCGACGATTGCGCTTTCCGAGATCGGCGTGTTGAAGAATCGGTGATAGGGAAGGCTTTCGGTCAGTCCGCCGTATACGCCGAATGCGCCGCCCCAATCGCGGTTGTCTTCGCCGAAAGCGATCAGTGTCGGGTCCTTGTAGAATTTACGGATAATGGCTTCAAACAGCGCGTCACGGATGGAAAATTGCTTGAGCTTACTGATTTCCTTGCCGTCGGCATCAAGGGCAAAACGCGCCTTTGCCTCAAGCTTTTTCACGCGTGTGTTTTCGCTCAACGGCTTCATAGTTTCGGGAACGCCTTCCGCCATGGTCTCACGATGACCGTTGCTGAGCATATATTTTCGGATACTGTCAGGGCTCTTCGTCAAATCCATGCGCGGAGATATTTCATCATCAATGGAAAGACGAAAAATGCGCGTTATGCGCTCTTTGATGTTTTCTGTTACCTCCTCAAGCTCACTTTCAGAGGCAGTGCCTGAACGGAGGAGCTCACCGCGAAAAGCCGCTATCGAATCCTGCCGCTGCCAAGCTCCGATTTCCTCCTTTGTCCGGTAGGTCGAGGCGTCGGTCGCGCTGTGACCCACATAACGGTATGTAATCGTGTCCAGCAAAACCGGGCCTTTATTATCCTCCAGCAGCTTGCGTTTGCGCGAAAAGGCGTCGATGACAGCCAGCGGATTGTATCCGTCGATGCGTTCGGCATGTAGTTGGGTCGGGGATATACCGGCGCCGATTCTGGCGAGGATGTCGTAGGCCATCGTTTCGCCGCTGGTCTGGCCGCCCATACCATAAAAATTATTTAAGAAGTTGAACAGCAGCGGCAAGCCGCCGCGCCGGCCGTCCTCCCAGAGCTTCGTAAATTGATCCTGTGCCGCAAAATTCAGCGCCTCCCAGACCGGACCGCATCCAAGACTCCCGTCTCCGATATTGCATACTACAATTCCGGGCTTCCGGTTCACTTTTTTGAACAGCGCCGCACCCGCCGAGATACCGGCTGAGCCGCCGACGATCGCATTGTTCGGGTAAATACCGAAAGGTGTAAAGAACACATGCATCGAGTTGCCGAGTCCGCGGGCGAATCCGCTTTCCCGGCCAAACAGCTCGGACATAAACCCATAGAGCAGAAAATCGCCGGCAAGATCCCGGATATTTCCGGATGTGTTGCGGGTTTCCACCGGTGCTAGTATCGCACCACCCGATACATCCCTCATGATCCGATACAGTTCGTCCTCCGGAAGCTTTTTGATTGCCGAAAAACCCTTGGCCAGGACCTCGCCGTGGCTGCGGTGGCTTCCGAAAATCACATCGTTTTTACTAAGCGTATAAGCCATACCGACCGCGGCTGCTTCCTGCCCGGAATACAGATGCGCAGGTCCCGTAAAAGCGTAGGGTATCTTGTTATACTGTTTGGTCGTGCGTATGCTGTAGAGCATGGATTCAAATTCCCGGATCATTGACATATCGCGGTAGATACCCATCAGGTCCGCTTTCGAATATTCTCTTGCCGCTTCGCGAAACGGAACAGCATATTGATTGAGCAAAATCGGCTGAAATTCAAGTTTACCGGCAGCCCGCGCTTCTTGCGGGTCGACAAATTGGTTCTGGGGCATTTTGTTTCCTCCTGCGACCGTTGTCCTGTCATAAAGAGATAACAGCTTTTATCAATTAAGGCCGCGGTATCATACTAAATTAACATGCGAGACTCGCGTGTGTGGCGTATTGTTTGACTGTGTTTTCCAAAGATTAACGGATAGCCGGAGATAAGGTCAGGAAAAGGCGGCTTCACGGATAATCTCACTGACCGAGGGGTGCGGAAAAATCACCTTTTGCAGGCGGCGCAATGTCATTTGATTTTCAATGGCCATTGAGGACAGAGCAATGATTTCGCTGGAGGGATTGCCGAGCATATGTGCGCCGATCACCCTTTCTTCGCTGACAACCAGCTTGCAGATCCCGTTTCCGTTTTCGTTTTCAGCGACATAACGGCCGCTGTAGCACATCGAAACCCTTTTTTCCGTAGCTTGAATGCCCTTTTCCCGCGCAGATAGCAAAGTTTCGCCGCAGCCCGCGGCCTCCGGGTTCGTGTAAATCACGGATGGGATCGCATCATACCGCATAAAGTCCTTTTTTCCCAGCATCGTGTTGACGGCGACCTCCGCTTCGCGGTAGGCGGTATGAGCAAGCATGGGCCCGCCGATGCAGTCGCCCGCGGCATACACGCCGGGTACATTGGTTCTCATCTGATCGTCCGTGATAATCGCGCCGTTGTCGGTATGGATACCAAGTGTTTCCAGTCCGATGTTATTTATTTTCATGCGTCTGCCAACGCTCATTAAAACTGATTCAGCGTTTAAATCGGCGATATCCTGTACGTTTTCACCGAGCTTGAATGCAATACCCTTTTTTTCAAGGTTTTTTTGCAGAAGATTCGATATTTCACTGTCAAAGGGACCGGCAATCTTGTTTTGCATCTCGTACACGGTAACCATTGAGCCGGCTGAATTGAACAAATATGCCATTTCAAGTCCGACCGCGCCGCCGCCGACAATCGCAAGAGATTTTGGGACGCAGGTCAGCGCTAGAATCTCCCGGTTGGTTAAGCAGGTCTCAATGCCCTTGATTGCCGGAAGAATTGGCTCGCTTCCCGTTGCGATGAGCAAATTTTTGCCCGTTTGCCCGCCAACGCGAAAGCCGCCGTTGTCGCGGCCTTCAATGACCGCGTGTTCGCGTTTTACCGTAATGCTCAAAGATTTCAAAGTAGCCTCAATGCCGCCGACCAGAGTTTCCACAACTTTGTCTTTGTGTAAAACGGCGGCCTTATAATCAAAAACCGGGTTTTGACAGGAGACACCGCTGTAAACCGCACCGCCACTTACATATTCATAAAGCTTTACACTGTGGAGCAAGGCCTTACTGGGTATGCAGCCCTCGTTCAGGCAGACACCGCCCAGAGCCCTCTGTTCAAATAAGCATACGCTGAGCCTCGCACGTGCGGCATGTTCGGCAGCCATGTAACCGGCGGGTCCTCCGCCGAGAACGATCAAATCAAACAAAGAAGATCAACTCCTTCCAGATTCTTGCACAACTCCTGCATGAATCGGGAAGCGGGCGCGCCATCCACCGCACGGTGGTCGTAGGTCAGACTCAGGCCCATGGCCGGATATACCGAGCCGTCTGTTTTGATGCGCGCCGTCACGCAGCAAACACCCAGAATTCCGACTTGAGGCGGATTGATCACCGGCGTAAACATCTCAACACCGAATGAGCCGAGATTGGATAGGGTAAATGTTCCGCCTTTCAGCAAAGAAGGATCGACCGCGCCCCCTCGGCAGTCTTCGGCAGCCTGCCTGATTCGAGAAGAAAGCTCGGATACGCTGAGGAGGTCTGCGTTCCTGATTGTGGGGACCATCAGCCCGCGCTGGGTATCGACTGCGATACCCAGATGGACATGCTCAAAAACGCGCTGATAATCGTCATAATAAAGCGCGTTTAGCTGCGGGTGCCTGAGCAAAGTATAAACGGTTGCATACGATACCAGATCTCCGATTGTAATATTTTCCAGAAACTCGCTGCCGCTTTCCTTGCAGCGTTTTCGGAGACTGAGCAAAGCTGTTGCGTCAAAGCTGTGATGATGCGTTAACTGCGCCAGATTGGCCAAAGAGTCGTGCATATTGGCGGCGATGACCTTTCTGATTTTACTGTGCGGAATATCCCTGTACTGTGAACGGTTTTTGGGAACGGCCGGGGACTGTTCAGCCGGCATGGGAATACCGTTGTCGCTTTGACGATAGGCTGCCCGGACATCCCGTTCAATAATTCGCCCCTCGGGACCGGTCGGTGTCGCGGAGCCCGGGTCTATGCCCATTCGCTCAGCCGTCCTCCGGGCGCGCGGCGATATTCCGCGAGCTTTTATCGCCGGTAAAGCCGAAGCATAAGAAACGAAGTCCAACGGAGCGGCCTTCACACCGGCGGGCTTGATGTATCCGGCTGGTTTTTTCTCACCCTCCGGCAGCGTCCAGCTCTCGCCCGGCTGCCCGATTACGCAAACCGGGTCGGCGACTTCCACCTCATCACCCTCGTCGCAGAGCAAAGCGAGAACAACGCCGTCGGTTTCGGCTTCAATATCAAAGGTGGATTTATCGGTTTCCAATGTAAACAGGAGCCGGCCCGCTGTCACTGCGTCTCCCGTTGATACATGCCACTGCGTAAGTAGAGCGCTCTCCTCACTGACGCCGATCTGCGGCAGTAAAACAAAACTTGCCATGCTTACCTACCTTCTTTCGTGATTTGTGGAAAAGCGAAAAGCGGCGTCAATGACAAGCCGCAGATAAATATCAATAAAGCGCCCTGACCCGTGGGTAGAGCTGTAGAAAGGTATCGTACAGTTTGTCGTATAACTGCCCGTTTTCCGGGATGGGAGCGGTTTTTTCCATCAGAGTAATGGCAGCGGACGCCTCGGCTAAATTTTTGTATGCGCCGACACCGACACTAGCCGCCATCGCAACGCCGAGGGACGTAACCGAGCTGGCCTTAACAGAAGTCGTCCAGACATTGACACCCCAGATATCGGCCAGAATCTGCCGCCAGAGCGCAGAGTTGGATCCGCCGCCGATCACGCGAAGGTCCGTGACCTGAACGGAAAGGCGGTGAACATCCAAAATGCTGCGCAGTGCATAAGCCACACCCTCGAAAACGGCACGGCAAAAGTGCTCGCGCCGGTGGTCGGCGTTTATATTGAAAAACACCCCCCGAGCACGCGCATCAAAAATCGGCGAGCGTTCGCCCTCCAGATAAGGTAGAAAAACAAGGCCGTCGCTGCCGGCCGGAGAAAGTGCCGCCAGCTCATTGAAATGCCGGTCGCTGCTGATATGAAACAGTTTTTTCGCCCAGTCAACGCATCGGCCTGCCGCCTGCATCGTACCGAATATACCGATATCCGCACCGTCCAGAGAAGGGATATCGAATATGCGCATATAAGGGTCGAGCACCGGTCTTTTTTCATTGTAAGACAGCCACGCGGTTGTTCCCAGGCAGCAGTACATGCTGCCTGGGGCGATCCCCGATCCTGCATTTGCGCAGGCTCCGTCGCCGCCGCCGACGATAACGGGTATACCCTGGGTTAAATGAAGAGCGCGTGCGGCGCCGGGCATCAGATGGCCCGCTATATCCGTGCCCCGATGCAGAGCAGGGAGCTTTCTTATATCAATACCCAGCTCGGAGAGCACATCATCCATATAGGTAAGCCGGTGTATATCGGCAAGCTCCGCGTGCGCAGCGTCGGAATAATCGGAGGAATCGATATTACCGGTCAGCTTCGCTGTTAGATAATCCTTGGATTGCAAAAAACGAGACGTTTTAGCATACAGTTCAGGTTCGCTGCGCTTAAGCCAGAGGATTTTGCACAGTGTGCTTTGGGCACTCAGCGTGTTGCCCGTACGGCGGTAAAGCGTTTCCCTACCGACAGCATCGGCTATCTCCGCTTCCTCCGCAACCGCTCGGGTGTCTGAATGCAGCATAGCGGGGCGCAGAGGGCTTCCGTTATTGTCCACCGGTAGGCAACCCAGCATATGCCCCGAAACACCGATGGCCTGCACCTGAGCGCAGACTGCCGGATTGCGCGAAAACAACTCATCTGCACAGTGAGCAGCGCCGGACCACCAGGTTTCGGGATTTTGCTCTGTGGATGAAATCGCTCCGTTCACGGGGGGATATTTGTGTTCCGCAAAATCGACTACGCCGCCGGATTGCGCGATAAGAGTGGATTTGATCGCACTTGTTCCGATATCAAAGGCCAAAAACAGCACGGCGATTCACCGTCTTTCGGTAAAAATAGATGATGTGCTATGATTCGATTACCCTCACGCCAAGGCTTGTCAGTTTTTCATCCCAGGTTGATTTAAGCTCTGCGGACGGGGTATCATAGACCTGTTGGGATTTTAATCCCATACGTACGCTTTTGGACGCAGCGAGCTGGTGGTAGGCCAATACCTCAACGCCTATCAGGTTTGGAAGCCGCGAAAAGAGATCTGCGATGCCCTGAAAGTGATCGTCCCGGTCGTTGAGCCCGCAGATGATCGGGCAGCGAAGCAGAATCGGTGCGCCGACCTCGTGAAGCGCAATCAGGTTTTGCCGAATCAGGTTGTTGCTGACGCCCGTAAACTGCTTGTGCTTTATGGGATCGGTTTCCTTCCAGTCGTACAGGAACAGGTCCGTAAAGGGCAAAAGGGCTTGCAGAACAGAGTATGTACAGCTCCCGCCGGTTTCTACCGCGGTATGCAGTCCCTCTGCCTTTGAAGCGCTGAGCAGCGCAATTAAAAAGCCGGGCTGCATAGTCGGTTCACCACCCGAAAAGGTCACGCCTCCGCCGCTGGTTTCATAGAATTTCCTGTCGCGAACGGCTTCCTTAAGCACATCGCTCACCGTGACATCACTGCCCACGATGGAAAGTGCCTGACCGGGGCAAACCGAAGTGCAGAGAAATTCATTCTTGCAGCCAGCACGGTCCAGCACATGCCGGCCGCATTCAATCCTATGCGCGGAACAAACCCGTACGCAGGCTCCGCAATGAATACATTTATTCTCGCTGAAGGAAAGCAGCCGGTCAAAGGAGATACCCTCGGGATTATGGCACCAGAGACAGTTCAGGGGACAGCCTTTCAAGAAAACCGTTGTCCGGATGCCCGGGCCGTCATGTATGCAGAAGTATTGAATATTAAAAATCCGGCCTTTTACAGACATAGCATCGTCTTTGGTCATGGTAAAGCTCCTTGTGATGGTTTTCCGTACGCAAAACGCTTTGGCTTAATAAGCCCCGGCGAGCCCTCCGGGTGGCAGAAAACCGCCGAAACATCGCCCGACAATACACCCCCCGGAATATTATAGGGGAGGAAGAGCTCGTCGCCCTGTTTTATGGGCAGTCGGCCTTTGTCATAACGTATTTCGCCCTCGCCGCGCAAGACGATGCCCACGCGCGGAAAGCCCGTATCGATAATCGGAACCGAGCCTGAAATATCAGCGTGCGAAAAAGACAAATAACTCATCCGATCAGGCCCGATCAGATAATACGCCTGCCCCACACGCCTGCCCGGATGGTTTTATGAGAAATACGCCAACGCCTCAAACAGATACATGCGGCGGCCGTCGGGCAGCACAACTTCCGCACAACCCAGGTTCATATCCGGGCCCGGGAGAAGTGACCCTGCACGCGTAACCGACCCGATCCGGGCTTCCGAGCCGCTGCCGTCGTTTATGGGGGGAATAATACCGCGCAGCTTATCTATTTCGCGGCCGCCCGTGCCACGCACTCGGTTCGGAACCAGTTTCCATGGCCGATGAACATATTCACTATTCCTCCAATCCGCCGTATAAGGCGGCATATATCGGAAGAAGTTCAGGCTGGCTCAATCGAAGGTCAGTATCACCTTGAAGGCCTCGCGGGTTTCCAGCATGGCGATGCCTTCTGCGGCCTTCTCGACGGGCAGAACAGTAGAGTAAAAATCGGACGCTCTGAGCTTTCCGCTGAGCATCAAGTCAACGATTTTATCGTGCGTTCGGTGTTCTTTATACGGATAACTCATGATCTGGATAGCGGTATTGTTCGGGAGGTCATACAGGTCAAGCGTCGATTTGTTCTTGCCGAGTACGCCGTACACGCATACTTTACCTCCCGGTTTCAAAAACCGTGCGCCGCGCTTGATGATCTCTACGCTCCCCGCTGCGTCTATGACAATATCAAACCGCATACCTTCGAGTATTTTTTCCACGTTGTCCTTATGCGAATTGATGGTCAGGTCGGGGACGGATACCTTTGCGATACGCGCGAGCCTATCGTCATGGTGCCCCACGACGACAAGCGAATGGACATGATAATCCCTCAGCTGCAGGCTGAGCCCCATACTGATCGACCCGTCGCCAAAAATCAGTACATCCATTCCCCCGGTGATTCCGAAGTTTTTAAGCGCGCTATAATTTTCTTTGAATGTCAGCATCATCGCCGCATCCACAAAAGAAATGTCATTCGGAAAGACTTTGCATAAAAAATCCTGAGGATCCGTTGAGATCGGACCGCGGCCGAACGGAGAGCCCGCGTTGTCTTCGGATATCGCACGGATATCCGGTACTACCGCATATTCGATCATTCCGCCATAACTCATGGAAAAGCCGCATTCGGGGATACCCATGGCCAGGGGGCTTACGACCCTGTCACCGGGCTTTAGATATCTGACCTTCGGGCCTGTAGATACGATCTCACCCGCACCCTCATGTCCGAGAACGGCGGGGAAGGAAAACGGGAAGCCGGGCATTTCAGGATGCTCGTAGTGCACGATCTTCAAATCGGTACTGCTGCAGATTCCGCAGGCCTTCACACGCACCAGCGCGTCATAATCGCCCGTCACGGGCATTGGGATTTCGACGAGCTCCACCTTGCCCGGTTCCATTACCGCGACAGCTCTCATTTATTCAACCTCTCTTATCACAAAGCTAATTTTTTACGGCAAAACAAAACGCCGTCCTGGATTCAAAAAGCGTATTCGCCCGAACAACAGGCTGGGGGAAGTGAGAATGCGCTGTCGCATCCGGGAAAAACTGTGTCTCAAGGCAAAAGGCATCGTATTTATGATAAGCGGCTCCGTTTTTGAAGCCGGCGCCGGGCATTTCATTTCCGGCGGTGTAGAGTTGAACGCCCGGCATGTCCGTCAAGACAGTCATGCTCCGCCCGCTCTTTTCATCGCAGACAAAGGCCGCTTCACGGAAGCCTGATCCGCGTAAACAAAAATTGTGGTCGTATCCACTTTGCTGCCTGATCTGCATATCCTCGCTGAACAGCCCGTCGCCGAGCCGTCGCGGGGCAGTGAAGTCCAATGCGGCTTTCTTTACGCTGAGCACTTCACCGGTGGGAAGCCCACCCTCCGCTGCAGGCAGGTAAAAATCCGCGTTAAGCTTCATCAGATGATCCGCTATTGTGCCGCTGTCGTGACCGGCCAGATTGAAATAACAATGGCTACTGAGATTCAGAATCGTGTCCTCGCCGGGGATCGCGCGGTAACGGATCTGAAGCTCGTCATCAGGGGTCAGTACATAGGTAATCCACACATCTACCTCACCGGGAAAACCGCCTTCACCGCGGTCATGATGATATAAGCGGAGCTTCTCACCCTCATTGTCGGAAAATCGCTGCGCATTAAATAGCTTCATGGCATAGTTGCCCGCACCACCGTGGATCACAAAGGGCATACCCGCCATTATGTCCAGCTGATAAGCTTTACCGTCGATCCTGAATATTCCGTCCCCGATGCGGTTGACACACCGGCCGATGATGCCGCAGTTCCAATCCATGCCGCGCAGCTGATCGTTCAGGTTTTCATAGCCCATTACGATATCGCCCAATATCCCCTTACGGTCCGGAACATGAAGTGAGCGAATGATGCCGCCCAGATCGAGGATCTCGGCGCAAACACCGTTCATGTTCTCCAGCCGGTAACAGGTGACAGGCCTGCCGTCCGGCAGGTTCCCATAAGGAATGCTGTTGTTTTTTATGGTGTTTTCCATGACTTCCTCCGCTTAAGATATTTCGTGCATTGTACGCTGTATGATCTCCTTTTGCTGGTTCATGTCCAGATAGATGAAATATTCGCAGAATCCGGCAATCCGGACAACCAGGTTGCGGTGTTTATAAGGGTTGACCAGTGCGTCCAGCAGCTCTTCCTGCGTAACAAAATTGACTTGAATCTGCGGACCGCCGTTGTCCAGATAGGTCAAAAGCATATTCCTGAGTGCCGCGATGCCGCTTTTTGTATTAAACAAAGTGGGATTTATTTTAATATTGGTTGCTAATGCCCCGTTGAGCTTTGAATAATCCAGCTTCAAAAGCGTATCCAGTAGCCGGGTAGGACCGCGGGTGTCGCGTCCCTGAGCGGGACCGAGCCCATCGCTTAATGGCTCTCCGCTGCGGCGGCCGTCCGGCGTTGCACCGGTAACCTCGCCGAGGCTGACACTCTGCGTGTAGCTGAAATAGGAACTGACATATTTTTCTTCTATCGTGTCATCGTTGAGATTGAAGACCTCCGTGGTGAATGTATTGAAGAGATTAACTGCAATCTCATCCACTTCCTCAATATCGTTTCCAAAATGCGAAACCGTGTTGAGGATATATTGTCTTAAGTCCTCGCAGCCTTCATAATTGCTGTGTACAGCGTCAATCAGTTCATCCAGCGTTAGCTTTTTTTCTTCAAAGACGAGCTTTTTGATGACGGCAAGCGAATCAACAGCCGTGGCAAGACCGACGCCGCCCAATGCAATATGGCCTGCGACCTCCGCACCGCCCTTAAACATGTCCATGCCCTTTTCAAGGCATCCGTCAATCAGTATTGAGCCGAAGGGATCATAACCGCGAAGGTTCATGAACCGGTAACCTTTTTCAACCTTACAGTTCCTGATCGTTTCATGCACTTTGTCGTGAACGACATCGATCAGATTTTCGAAGGTCCGCAACGAAATCTTACCCTCCCGATAATCGGTCAAGATTTCGTCGAGCATATGCGGATAGGACACAAAGCAGTTCGGAACAATCATCCACCCGGCCTGCCGGTCGGCAATTAAGGTTTCAACGCAGCCCATATTATAAAATTCACGGGATATCTCCTCCGGGTGACCCAAAGCCATAAATCGATTCACCCAGTGTTCGTCGTTAACAAGCTGAGGCATGCCGAAGCCGAGCCTGATCGTATCAACCGCTTCATCCATTAGCCAATCGGGGCTCAGTTTTTTTGATATACGAAGTGCGATGTTCGGGTAGGGCAGACGCACCTCGCGTGCAGCGGCAAGGCATACGCGTGTAAATTCGTTTGCGCCGTCGCGGCCGTCCGGCGTTGTGCCGGCCAGAATCATACTCTGGACCGTTCGCATTTTCGGCTCATTGACCTTCAGAAACAGGCAGCAAACCAACTCCTTGGCTTTCTCGAAGGTAATGGCTCCGCGTTCGATGTCTCTTATGTAAAACGGATAGAGATACTGATCAAAGCGAGCGAACGAGAGCGCAGAACCCAGCGCGGTGTTTGCAATCAAATGGGTGATCCAGACAAGCTGGATCGCCTCGCGGAATGAATCGGGCTTTTCGGTTGCGACTTTGAAAAGGACATCGGAAATCTGTATAAGCTCTGCGGAACGTTCCGGGTCATTTTCGCTGCTTGAAGCCGTTAAATAGGCCTGTGCGTACCGTCGGATATAGCGGATTGCCGCGTTAACGGCAATTTTGCAGCAGGAATAGAATTCCTGCTTTTCGGGATTGTCTTTTGTTTTGAAGAGATAGGCCTCAATTTGAGAAAGCAGCTTCCCATATCCTGTGTTAATAACCCTTCCGTAATTTAGGTTCAGATGGTTTGCCACCGTCCACGGTAACCCGTGAATCGTGCTCATCACATCCTTTCCGTAATCATATTGGAAGGAATCCTCGAGCAGCCGGGCTATCTCCTGCGTATTAATTTCATCGCAATCCGCATACTTGTCCTGCATTTCCTTGATGACTTTTTGAAGCATAAGGTAATTTACATTCGCATCGTAGTGGTCACGCGCCATCAGCGCAAACCTGGCCTTCATCATCGGAGCCATCCCTTTGGCCCGTTCTCCCTTCTCACGGCGCATACCGCCGCCACCCGGGGGAACAAAACCGGACTGACCCTCAACCGGGTTAATATGGTTTCCAATAAAAATCTCGGCCTGATGGAGCACATCCGCATAAACCGGTTGCACGGAATCCACCGGCCACATACCCAGAATGGAACCGCCAAGCAGTTCATGAGGAAATACCTCCAGATTTACATGGTCAAGCAGGTATTCGAGCGCAAGCGCGCGCCTGACCTGATGAGGCATCCCTTTTGTAGATGTTAGCGATTCGAAGATGAGCGGATAAAAAGTCGTTTTTCTGACACCGGCATCCATCATGGCTTCCGTGGACGCCTTCAATTTCGCTATGCGATTATCCAAGGTTCTTCTTCCTTTCGCAGCAGCGGAAAGCGCCTACGCAATCAATCCGCGGCATTATTATAATGGCTTTTACAAAGTGATTTAATAAGTATAGTTATACCATTACGATCAATATTATACAATAGCGGAGGGCAGGAATCGTTAAAAATGTTGAATGATAGATATTGATATTGACATTGGAAATAATATGTAATATATTTAATTCGTTACTTTGCAAAACACTTTTAATAACTATCTTCATTACATCGGAATTATGGTCAATCCTTATATTGCCGGTTTTTTAGCTTGCGTCTTTACGTTACCAATCAGTGGGCGAATAGCGTGCATAGGCTCAAAAAGCGGTTTCGCTTGTGTTCCTGTACAACGTTTGTTTAATATGGCGTACATTTATTTTATGCGGCACGCCTGCTTTTGATGAGGGGTTCTCGACCGAAAATATTGCATCCCGGCCAAATTGCCCCGCAACACAGGCAAATCTGTTTGGACAGATTTGACCAGGGGAGGTGATCCTGCGCAACCGCAGGTAAGGCGGACAAAAAGTGAATCCCGGTATATCTCGGATTTGATTTGCCGACGCACACATAACCCATTCTGAAAACCGGTGGTGAAAGGTGCGGAGATGGTCGGATTACCTGCCTGTCATAATACCCAAAAACGAGACACAGATTATAAGGAGGATAAAATGAAAAGAGGCCTATTGATGCTGCTTGCTCTCATTATCGTATTCTCCCTGTTTACCGGATGCGACAAACAGGAAGATACCGGAGAAAGCAAAAAAACGCCCGGGCAAACTTCGACAGCCGATACGGGAGACATTACCGAGGCGCCCACAGAGACGGATGAGGTTTCCCCATACAACTTCGCTATCGGAAAAGTTGCCCTGAACGAAAAAGGTTTAGCGACCGAAAAATACGAATATCCGCTCCCGCTCTCCACGACAGACGAAGTATTCACGTTCTGGTATACAAACTACGTTGAATCATGGATCCCGAACGGAGATTATCCCTCGTCACCGCTGCCGGTGGAAGTGGAAAGACAGACCGGCGTGCATGTCGAGTATGTCATGACACCGTCCGGAACGATGGTTGATAACTTTGCGGTCCGGCTCGCCAGCGATGATCTTTGCGACTTGTCAACAGGAGCTGGCTTCTATTATACCGGAGGAGATTTCCGGAAGGCCGTTGAGGATGAGAAATTCTTCATCAACATCTACGATTACAAGGATTACTGCCCGAACTACATCTATGAGGTCACAAAGGACCCCACCGACAGCAGAACAATAGACACAATCTTTGTGGAAAATGACTTGATCACTGCATTCTATCTGCTCTTCACCGTGGGCGACGGCTCGGGCGGTATGAACTATTTTATCCGCGGCGACAGGCTTGAGAGATTCGGCATATCCAACGAGGATATCCGGACATATGACGACTGGCACGATGTGCTTTTAAGAGCCAAAGCCGAGATTCCGGAATGTACATACCCCTGCTATATTTACAGAACCATTGAACTGACCAACTGCTGGGGCCCCGGATATGACACGCTTGCCGTCATCGGTAATGTCGGTGTAAATAAATTTGTCATTGACGGGCAGCCCATGTTTGCCAACACCACCGAAAGCGACAAGGAATTGATGACCATGATCAACCAGTGGTACAACGATGGGCTAATCCATCCCGACTGGTCGTCTTTCGGTTCCAACGCTGACATTAACGCAGATATGTTTGACACGATGTTCATGGTTGCCCAGATGACGGATAACGGTACGGCAGAGCATCAGGCGGCAGTCAGCGCGCAGAGCCCCGATGCGACGCGCGGCTGGGAACCGCTTATCCGGCCTATGAAGAGTGAAAACCAGGTGCTGCACCTCGGCGGTGAGAAATCTCGCTTCGGTTACGGCAGTGTCGCAATCGCCACCTCCTGCGAGAACATTCCGCTTCTTACCACCTGGGTTGACTGGGGCTACAGCGAAGCCGGATCCTTTTTGCTCAGCTACGGTGTGGAAGGCGTATCCTGGGAATACAACGAGGATGGAAAGCCGCAGCTGACCGAGATGATGTATAACGATCCCGAAAGGAATCTGACTATGCTCTCGACGATCTATACCGCCAGCGATCTCAACGATGCAGCGCTTGTGGACTCCTTTGCCCGTTGTGCGTTCCCGAACAACAACAGGCAATATGTTAAGGAATACTGGAACAACTATCCGTATGACAATGCCTATACATGGCCGACCGGCGCGAAACCCACGGATGCGCAGTCATCGGAGTTATCCAAATACACACCGGACCTGAATACCTATATTCAAGAGAACTTTACGGCGTTTATCGACGGCTCCAAGCCTCTGTCCGAGTGGGATTCCTACATAGAGGGTCTTTATAATGTGGGCATGCAGGAAGTTACGGATATCTATAAGGTCGTCTATGACGATTATATGGCGGCAAAAGCTGCGGGTTGATAATACCGCAGCCGCCAAGACGGATCTCTTGTCAATAAAGTTGTCCGCCGGCAAAAGCCGGTAAATAAAGCGATGCTGCCGCAAAATGCCCAGGCATTTTGCGGCAGCATCGCTTTAAACGGCGCATGGCGCAACCTCAGCGTCCCAAGGGAAGTCTCATGCACACTAAACCCGGCTTGCCGTATGGACTTGATAGTTATGAGAATTTACGTTTCCAATAAAATTAGCCTGATTAATTGTTAAATGTGCATGAAATGCATAAGATTAAATGATGACATAAGTATTGATATTGACAAATAAATGTGGTTGATCTATATTAAAAACGATACTTAATAAAACACTTTTACAAATTAGTTTATAAACTACGTTATTCTTGTAAAAACCGACAATATTCGATTTTCCGGGTATGAGTGAGCTTGAACGCAAGCCTCAAGTGCTTGTATTTGCTTGATATGGAGGTGAGCTTTAGTATTCTTTCAAGCTGACATCACGCTTGGCAAGACAGAAGATTCGGTTTTTAGATAATCAAGGATAAGCGCATATATTCAAAATACAAAGGAAGCGTTTTGCAGCAAATAATTTGTTAAGGAGGATAGATTGAAAAGCGCGGGATAAGTTTCGCACAATCGATTTTTCGAATTTGTGACGCCGCTTTGCGGCGAAATGGGAGGATAGCGTGAAAAGAGTTTTATTTATGCTGCTTGTATTTGCCTTCGTTATGGTACTATTTGCCAGCTGCGCCGATAAAGGAGAGGGCAACGAAAATGCGGGTACGAGCACGCCCGCGGTAGCGGAAAGCAGTTCCGGTGCTGCATCTCCGACGCAAACGGCAACTGAAGAGGTATCCCCGTATAATTATGCGATAGGGCAGGTACCCCTGGATGAAAAAGGATTCCCTACACAAAAATACGAATACCCGCTCCCCCTGACGACATCGGACGAGGTACTGACCTATTGGTACACAAACTATGTTCCGCAATCGATACCCGGCGGGGATTATCCGTCGTCACCGTTCCCGGTTGAAGTCGAAAAACAAACCGGCGTCAATATCGAGTATGTGATGATATCCCCGGGTTCACTGGTTGACAATTTTGCGGTGCTTCTGGCCAGCGACGACCTTTGCGATATCACGCATGGTGCGGAGTATTTCTATTCCGGTGACTTCCGAAAGGCTGTCGTAGACGATCAGTATTTCATCAATGTCTACGATTACATGGACTATTGCCCGAACTATATATATGAAGCCCGCAGAGACCTCACTGACACAAAAACGGTGGAAACAGTTTTTGTGGAACCTGATCTGATCATGTCGTTTTATATTATGTTTACGCTTGGTGACGGATCGGGCGGCATGAACTATTTTGCCCGTGGCGACAGGCTTGAAAAGCTTGGTCTTTCCAATGAAGACATAAAGACCTATGATGACTGGCACGATATGCTCCTTCGGGCCAAGACCGAGATTCCCGAATGCGTATACCCGACCTCTATTTACAGAACAATCGAGCTGACCAACTGTTGGGGGCCCGGATATGACACGCTGGCAATCATCGGGCAGCTCGGTGACTTAAAATTCGTTATCGACGGAACACCCATGTTCGCCAACACCACCGAAGGCGACAGGGACCTGATGACGATGATCTCCCAGTGGTACAGCGAAGGTCTGATCCACCCGGACTGGGCATCTTATGGCAACAACGAGGATATGCCTTATGAGAACATAGACGGCGTTTTTATGATCGCACAGATGACAGATAACGGCACGGCCGAACACCAGGCGATCATTGACGAGCAGAGCCCCGATTCTGACCGGGGCTGGGAGCCGCTGGTCCGTCCGGTTAAATATGAGGGGCAGGTGCTTCATCTCGGCGGGGAAAAGACGCGTACCGGCTTCGGCGGCGCGGCCGTAGCCACGAAATGCGCGAATATTCCGCTGGCGGTCACCTGGGTGGACTGGCGTTACAGCGACACGGGCTCAATCCTAATGAGTTATGGTGTGGAAGGCGTGTCCTGGGAATACAATGAGGAGGGAAAGCCGCAGCTGACCGAACTCATGTATAATAATCCGGAGCAAAACCTGACCATGCTCTCCACGGTCTACACAGCAAGCCCGCTCAGCGATCCCGCTCTTCTGGATTCCTACGCACTGTATCAGTTCCCGAACAACAACCGCCAGTACGTCAAGGAATACTGGCAGAGTTATAATTATGATAACGCATACTCCTGGCCTACCGGTGCGAAACCCACCGCCGAACAAAGGCAAGAACTTGCTACCTATGTTGCAGATCTGACTACGTATATTCAGGAAAAATACAGCGCTTTTATCGACGGTTCGTCGCCGATGTCCGAGTGGGATAATTACATCTCGGGACTTTACGGTATCGGTATGCAGAATGTCATCGATATTTATCAGCAGGTTTATGACGATTATTTGGCGAAAAAAGCCGCGTCAGACGCCTAGATACATACTGGCCTGTAAAATTTACTCGATAAAAAACCCGTTCATGATACAAGCATCATGAACGGGTTTTTGCGTGGAAGTTATTTTCCGTTTTATACAATACCGAACTTTAATCAAATGATAAACAGTTTATGACCATGTGGGCGCAAGAGCACCCAGGGCATTTAATGAAGAAAATATAAGATAATTATTCGCCTTTCATCGGGATGTGCATTGTGATGCTGCCGTCCTCTTTACGAATGCCGATCATATCGCCGCGGATGCGAACGAAATCAAGCCCTGACAAGTCCTTGTCTGCCACATCGGCAAGATATGCCCAGAACCCGTCCTCGGGAAGCTTATCGAGCGGAACACCGCTGTCGATCATTTCCTGGCGGACGCGTTTTCCGTCAAGCTGCCTTGGCGTAATCCCTTCACGCAGGCAAAGATCGGCAGCAATTCCTGCCGCTTCTCCGGTCGACATGCAGATGGATATTATGCGCACAGCGGCCATGGCGTGAAATTCGGAAGAAACACAGCGGCCTGCCACCAGTAAATTATCGACCTTTAACGGTACAATGCAGCGGTAAGGGATATCACAGTAGGTCGTGCGGATGGAATAGACCGAGTAGCTGTCTTCCTCCGGCGGGCAAAACGGATGCATGGCTTTGTCGCAGGGTTCTTTAAGATTGACAGAGCCGGGAATGGGCTCTTTGGAATGGATATGATGCCTGAATCCGTGATAACCGCTTGTCGGGTGATGCGTATCATAAAATTCCGGGAATTTTGCAATGCCGTCTTCAAACTTTGTCGCAGCTGCGATATCTCTGTCCTTTAATATGTATTCACCGATAATACGCCTGGAGTCGCGTATTCCCGGCAGGCTTCCGATAGCCGTTATACGGCAGTTCTCGAAGCCGGGTACATATTTTCTGTACGCATTTTCTATCCATAAGCTTTGCTGATGCTGTTCGACGATCTGGCGGGAGAGGTCCTCAACGTCCAGATTGTGGTTGTAAAAGCTGTGTCCGACACAAAATGATATGTCCGCGTGCTCATCAGGAGCGCCGGGAATTTGATGAATCAGACCGCCCGGGAAAATCGGATAGGGCAGATCTCCGTTTTGAACCGCTTTGTCCATACACTCACCGGCCATGCCAAGGTTGTTCGGCCATCCTTTTCCTTCGGCCATCCATTTCCTGCTGGCTTCCCGGAATTTGGGAAGGTTCACATTGCCCATACGCATGCCCAGCGTGTGGGCAAGGTTTAAACCCATGTACTCCGCATTTCCGATATCGTAAGGCGCACCGGCAAAAGCCGCGACATCACCGTCTCCGGTTGTGTCGATAAACAGACGCGCGGAGATTTCCATGCGGCCGGACTTGCTGTAGACAATAACGTCCTTGATGTTGTTCCCATCCATGTTCACATCCACCGCATGGCAGCCGTACAGGATCCGGCAGCCTGCCTGAAGAAGCATCGCTTCCATTTCGTACTTGCACATTTCGGGATCTACGGAAGGGCTGTGCGGGGTATCACACAGAAAACCCTTTTTGTTCAGGCGATCCAGCAGCTCCTTGCAGACGCCTTCGACTATGCCCGCGACGCCAGTTACATACCCGTTTGTCATAAGGCCGCCTAAGTTATTCATGTTTTCGATTAATAGCGTTCGCAGTCCCCTTCGAGCGGCTGTAACACCTGCCGCGACACCGGCGCACCCGCCGCCGATTACAAGAACATCCACATCATATTTAATCATACTAATCTCCATTCTGCCGCGAAGCGGCGGTATAAATAGTCGGGGAAAATCGATGGCCTAAACGCGATGCAAGCATCGCGTCTGCGATGCAAATATCGC